>Ga0265297_10005491_pt1 | contig 19307 bp, 38 predicted proteins | sample Munlanlwell13791_FD_192502 | JGI IMG/M metagenome (GOLD analysis project Ga0265297, IMG submission 192502) | Leachate microbial communities from a municipal landfill in Southern Ontario, Canada - Leachate well 137-91 | ecosystem: Engineered > Solid waste > Landfill > Unclassified | place...
ATTAATTTATAATAATAATGCTTCTAATGCTGGCGGTGATTCTTATTATGGTGGGACTATCATAGAGGAATATCTTGATTCATTAAATCCACCGGAAACGAATCCGGCTGGTCAGCCGCAGCACATCAGCGATAGTTATATCTTTAACAACGTTGTAAATAGTATTCGCAGAGATCCTTATTTGCAGGGGCAAGTCTATTATGAGAGTTTAGAAAGGAATGTTCCTGAATGGGACAAAGATGCCTGGAGACAGGTTGAAACCTTTGATGGTTCTTCAGGTGTGGGGGTCGGCCTTCTTTCCGAACGCCCAGCGAGCTGCACGACAGAGGGTGTGGCCTGGTGGGCAACGGACGAGAATAAACTGTATCGCTGGCATAATGGGGCTTGGGAACTTTACTATACTCCCTATACTTATCCCCATCCTCTAAGAACTACCTTGAATGATTAGTGAGGTGAAACATGGAAAATGATTTATTACTTTTCTACAGGCAGCAGAGATTGCCTGAGAAAATTTATAAGGAGGTAAAATAATGGCAAAGGTAAAAGGCGTAGATGTCTATGTCGAGGTGAACACGGGCACAGAGGCCATGCCTGTCTGGACAAAAGTTGGCGGTCAGAAAGAAGCTACGACCACGTTTTCGCTGGCTGAAATCGATGTCACTGACAAAGATTCCGCTGGTTTCGAGGAAAACCTGGCCGGCAATCGTGTTGTCGAGATTGAATTCGATGCGTTTTTGATCGAAGACAACGCTGGCTTCGCCGAGATGCAAAAAGGCTTCTGGGAAAGGAAGGACTTACATCTGCGGCTCAAGACCCCGACGAAAACCTATACTGGGAAATTCCGGTTGACTGAAATGCCGCTTGAAGGGCCGGGCGATGATGCTGCGTCGGTATCGTTTTCGCTGAAATCGATTGGCACTGTAACGGCGGCGTAAATCCACAGGAGGTAAAACGATGGCAATTCTAACCGTTCAAAAAGTCACACTCGCCGGGCTTGAACCAACTTTCGCTGCTGCAACTGAAACAGGAGATTTGTTCCCAAACTCGGGCCGTGAATTTATTTACGTTAAAAATAGTTCCGCCGGCGCACTAACGGTGACGGTAAACTCACAGACAGCATGCAATCAGGGCTACGATCATGATGAAACAGTTTCAGTGCCGGCGGGTAAAGAGCGAATGATTGGACCTTTCCCGAAGAGCCGTTTTGATAATGCCGACGGTAGGGTCCAGCTTACTTATTCTGCTGGCGTGACGTCACTGACAATCGCTGTAGTGCAGGTGCCATGATGCAAGACTACATCATCGAACTTGATAAGCCTCGCACGTTTCGGTTTGGTTTCCGTTCGATTCGGTTGCTTCGGAAACAACTCGGTAATAAAAGTATGGAAGAGCTAATGGGAGAAGCGATTGAGCAGATGCCGGTTTTTGTCTGGGCCGGCCTTATCTGGGAAGACAAAGCTCTAACAGTAGAGCAGGTAGAACAGATGCTGGACGAAAAAATACCAGGCACATACACAATGATGGATGTAGTTACGCTCGTTACTGAAGCCATGACCGCTCACCTCGGGGTTAAAACTGAAGCTCTGCCGAAGGATGGCGGCGCACCAGCTGGCCCTTTCGTCACGACGGGGACGACTTCCGGGACGCCCGACGAGTCGCCCTTGAAATCGGACTGACGCACGAAGCGTTTGAAAAGCTGACTCCGGCGGAACTGGTCGAGAGAATTGAAGCATATGAGGAACGAGAGAAGCGGGAATGGCAGCGGACGGCCTGGCTCGGGGCCGTAATCCTGAGCGGTCTAACCGGAAAGCGGGTGAGCCCAAAACGACTCTTGCCTGAAGTTTTCAGAGAGAAAGAAAAAGAAATGACCCCGGATCAGAAACGAAAAGAGCTTGACGATTTAAAACGAAACTTGGGGATGAAATAAAATGGCAGAGAAAAGTCTGGTTGTAAGAATCTCGGCCGACATCGCCGAATACAAAGCCCAGCTGAGTAAAGCTCAAGAATATCTCCAGCAGCACGCTGCCCAGTTTCGGAAAATCGGCACCGCAATGACCGCTACTGGGGCGACAATGACGGCCTTTTTCACCAAGGCAGTTCAAGGAGCGGCTCAAGAGCAGGTCGCTCAGGAAAAGCTCATCAATGCTCTGAAAAACGTCAAAGGGGCGACCGAGGGTGGGGCCCAAGCGTTGCTCAAGCAAGCAGCAGCTCTGCAGCAGCTTACCGGTTATGAGGATGACCAAATCGTCAATGCCCAGGCAATGTTGGCTACGTTCCAACTGACCGATGCTCAGATAGCTCAAATCACGCCCCGGCTGCTTGATATGGCTGCCGCTACCGAGAAGAGCACGGGGCAGCAGGCCGATCTTCAGGCTATAGCGATTGCTCTGGGAAAGGGCTTTACCGGCACGGCCGGCTCTCTTTCACGCTATGGCGTTGTGCTGAGTGAAGAGGCAAAGAAAACCGGCGATTTCAATTTGATTCTGAATGACCTTGATAAAAATTTCAAGGGAGCTGGTGAAACAGTTGGCCAAACATTCACCGGGCAGATGAGAATCATGAAGGCTACCGTCGGCGATGTGATGGAAGTCATCGGTGGGAAACTGATCCCCTTACTTATGCCTCTGGTGCAGAAATTTAGCGAGATCGCTCAAAGCGTCATAAAGTGGATGGATGCGAACCAAGGGCTAATGAAAGTTCTTGTGCCAGTCGTCGCTGCCGTTGGCGGGCTAATGACTGTTCTTGGGCCGATACTCATTCTGCTTCCGTCGCTTGCGGCGGGCTTTACTATGCTCACTGGCCCAGTGGGCCTGGTCATCGCCGCCATAGCTGGCTTGATTACTGTCGGCACGTTGGTGGTAAAGAACTGGGATGGAATAAAACAGTTCCTTATCGATTGCTGGACGGCGATTCAGACCGTGGCCACGTCGGTCTGGACGGCAATCAAAGATTTCTTCGTCTCGATATTCGAGACCATCAAGACAATTTTTACTGCCGCCTGGGAAGCAATCAAACTGATAGTTACCACGTATTTTGGCCTCTATAAAACGATCATTATGGCGGCGGTCGATGGTATCATCGCAGTTTTCAACTTTCTAAAAGACACGGTGGTTGGAGTCGTAGTCAATCTCTTCAATTCTGTCAAAGAGTGGTTCGAAAAGCTTTTTAATAAAGTAGGTGAAATCGCCACGGCGATTAAGGATAAAGTAGTCGGCGCCTTCACGGGCATGTGGAAAAAGATAGTCGGTGGCTCGATTGTGCCGACTATGGTTAGCCAGGTGATCGACCAGTTTAAGCTTATGCAGACATCCCTGGCTGGTAGTATGAAGAACACAGAGCAGGTCGCCCTTACGTCTTTTGGCAATATCTCAGACTACGCCAGCGCAATGCAGAATGCTTCATCGGGAGCGTTTACCAGTATGGCTGACTCCCTTCGAACGTCCGCCCGAGCCATCAAAGACACGCTCGAAAAACAGGCAATTGCATACATCATCACGAAGGTTATGGCTGCGTTGCCTTTTCCTTTCAACCTCGTTGCGGTAGGCGGTGCTATCGCCACGGTGAAGGCTTTGTTTTCGGCAATCAAGCTGGCGGAAGGCGGCATTGTTACCCGGCCGACATTGGCTCTGATTGGAGAAAAGGGCCCGGAGGCAGTGATCCCTCTCGGTTCGGCAGCTCCAGCCCTGGCTGACGCTACAGGCAAGATAACATTGAACGTTCATTTCTACGGGGACGTGAACAATGCCGGCGACCTGGACGAGATCTCAAGATGCCTGGCAGAACGGCTTGATCGACTGATACAAGGAGGGAGAATCTGATGGACAGGCCAAAACTCATCGATTCCGTCGGGAATGAACTTGAACTGCCAAAGACATTCAACGTCCGGTCGGCACCTGTTGGCCGGAGGACGGCCGTTCTTGAAGCTGCTTATAGCGACGGAGCTAAGGACTATTCAGACGGCTGTTTCACGCCCCGACGAGTCGAAATTTCGGGCAACCTCTGGGCTGCGACTGCAGAGGAATACAATGCCAAGTGGGACGAACTTGCTGCTTTCTTAGTCCGTGAGAATCTCCGGATTCAATATCTTGGTCGGGTCATATATACAAAGCGTGTGGAACAAATCAATTACACCGACCCCGTGGCAGCCGACATTTATTTTGGAAAGGTGGCACTGACCTTTCTTTGCACAGACCCTTTCTGGTATAAGCTCATCACACAGACGAAAATCTACGAGACCGGAGGCACAAGTCCCTATCAAATGGTATTTGCTGTTGACGGCAACGTTCCTATTTTCCCGAGAATCAAAATTACAAACCTGGCGAATAACACGTCATTTAGTTTTAAGAATTCTTCTGACGGCAATCGGCAATTTACTTTTGCTGACGCGGCGGCGCTGAATGGCACGGTCGTTGATATCGATTGTGCCAAAGGGACGGTGCTCTTGGGGACTGCCTCAAAGATCGAATCGTTTTCTGGATTGTTTCTCCGGCTGCTCGGCGGTCAGGATAACACAATCGTCTATACCGGTGCCAATGCGAAGATCGAAATCTTCTTCCGGGAGGCCTGGCTGTGAGTTATTTCCGGGGCGGCCAGCGATTCCGAGAAGGCCGTTTCTCCGGCTTTGCTCCAGGTGTTTATATACCAGTCTATATTCCCGGCGCTCTTCGAGGATATAAAGCCGTTTTCTACGACCCCACGGATAAAAAACTCGGTGAGCTTGGAAGCGATATCCGGGAGTCCATAATCAACTCGATTGAGTTTGAGCTGTGCGAGTTTGGCTGTGGCGGATTCCGTTTCAGGGCGACAGAAAAGCTGCCTTTCGAAATCACATACCGAACCCGGGTTGATTTGTTTCCATACTTCTCAAGCGACCCGTGGTATACAGGCTTTGTGATGGAGCTCCCGAAAAAGACGACTCAAAAGACGCCGTGGGAATACGCTGGCTATGGTTACTTTGAGCAGCTGGACTGGGTGCTCGTCACTAAAAGCTATACTAATACTAATCTTTCGGCAATTATTTCAGATATTGTTGAGACAATTGTTGCCCCGGCAACGCATATAAAATACAATGCCTCAAAGATTGCCGCTACCACCTATACGGTTGATTCCATAAGTTTCGACCACACGCCGGCCAAAGAGGCGCTGGCCACTCTTGTGGGCTTTGTCGCTGGATATGACTACGGCGTTGACGCTGTCCGGGAATTCTATTTTCAAGCGAAAACGGCAGCGGTCACTGCTTGGCTCTGGGCGGGCCATCACTTTCAGGATTTCGAGCTTGATGAGGATGTGAATTCTCTCCAGAATCGACTCTATGTCAAGCAGGGCGAGATAGTGAGTGGCTCTAATTACGTCGGGTCAGTTGAGGACGCCGCCTCAATTGCGGCTTACGGTCTCCGGGAGTCGATTATTACCGTTCCTGAAGTTTTGGGCTCGGCAGATGCGTTGGTCTGGGCGCAGACAGAACTTGCACAGCTCAAAGACCCGAAAAAGCGGGGGTCAGTGCGTCAAATCTTTCTGGACGACCTCAGAACTCCTCTCAATGCCGACGGAAAAATTCTCATCACAGACAACGAGGGCATAGAGTATGAGCTCCCTATCCGCAAGGCCAAATACGAGATTTCAGCCCAGGGCATCTTTGCTAATCTCGAATTGGAAAGTGGGATACTATGATTGAAGCAAAGATATTTGAACTTATTAAACAACTCCGTCAGGAAGTTCGCCTGAACGACCAGCGTATAAAGCAGCTGACGAGAAGTGCTGATAAAACAATACTCAATGAAACATTTGATAACCTAAGTCTGGGAACGATAGCGGGACAAGGAAGTTATCCTTATGCTACAGCCTGGAGTATTGCGGAAGCAGACCACACAGCTGATGTTGTAGAAAAAAGCGGTGCTGACCGGATGGTTAAAATTATAGCACCATCTGGTAATCTTTCTACTCACATTGTAACAACTGTCACTAATTACTTTAAGATGAATCCTGGGGTCAGGTTATCTTGGGACATGCGGATTGACAACGATGTTTCTGGGGTGGCCGGAGGGGTTTTAATATGTGCTTTTACCAGTGACATACGAGCCTCGATAGGATTTCATTATGACTCTGGTTTACACATAAGTGCTTATAATGGATTAGACTATAGTAATATTCTGGGTGCTACTAAAAATACTTGGTATCATATAGATATGATATATCTTCCACAAAATCCCTCCGGCATGATTTTAGTCTATATTGATGGGGCATATGAAGGTATATATGCATCTTCATCGCCAGCCCAGGATTTGAATATGATTAAGGCCTTTGCGACTTCTGCGGCTGAGTCGGCTACTAATATTGATATAGACAACTTGAAGGTCGAGGCGTTGTTACTCTTAAATAGTTAAGGGAGGAAAGCATGAGTTTCATATCAAGATTTAGACAAGCATGGGCAAACCGGAGGCGAAATCCGTTCACGGACCAGGAGCTCTCTGTTGACAAGGCGGAGAATGGTCTGATAATCCCGAGTGCGGCCCCATATGCGGTGCAGCTGGTTGAGCTCCCTCGAAAGGACACGCCGTCAACGGTTACTGTTTATAACGTCACCAACTCCGTCTGGATGACCGAAACGGCCAGCTCACCTGGGCAAAATGAATTCCGGGTTGACTACCCAGAACCGGATGGTGAGGGAACGGGCCTTGTAGAGTTTTCTTCACTTGACGCTGGGAAAGAAGTCAACGTTACCTATAAGGCTACCGGGTCTCCGATTGTTACAGAATTTATAGATACACTGATGTCGCACCCGCTCAACGAGGCGGCCGGTGACATGTATTACCATGATGGCTCAGATGTCGCCCGGCTGCCGAATGCTCTCAATACAACGACCAAAAAAATCAAGGCGGATGTCTTGTCGCCAGTGGACACTGAGTCGACAGATGAAACGAAAGACAAGGTAATCTCAAACGCTTTGGCGAAAGGATGGGAAGAAGTCAGGACCGCAGTGCGTGCAGTGGTCGAACGAGTAATTGGCACGAAGGTACATATAGACAATTTAACCGAAAGGTCCACAGCATCGCTGACAATGGTGAAAGTGAAAGAGATTAAAGTCAATGAAGCGACTCCTGGCACGCTAACGGTTGAGTGGGGTATGTATTCAGGGACGGAAGGACAAACGGTTGAGTCACAGCTTTATATCAACGGTACGGCTGTCGGTTCTGTATTCAGTACAAATTCGGTGGAGGGAATAAATTGTGCGGTAGAAGTGGTCAGAGACTTCATGGTTGATGATCTGATTCAGATCTATGCACAGAGGGTGGGCTCGGCCAGTTGTTATGTTAAAGAGATGAGCTTACGATATTCATGGGCAATAAATCAAATCTTCGATTATGAACTGGCTACTCCGCTTTTGACTCTCGACACGACCGCTTTCAGCACGACCAACCAGGACCCGGCATAACAGCGAATTATTTCAATTCAGCCCCAAAAAAAGTCGATAAAAACCAACAAATTTTCCCTAATTCCCCTATACTATTGATTTTAAATAAGATAGCGGCATAAAATATTTTAATATTTTTATAACAAAAGGCTTGACATAAAGCATTTTTTTGATATAATTAAAGCATGAAAAATTATTATCAAAGAAATCGGGAGAAATACTTGGCTTATATGAAGCAGTATTATCAAAGAAATCGGGAACAACTCTTAGCTCATCAAAAACAATATTATCAAGAAAACCAAGAAAAATGTTTATCTTATCAAAAACAATATAATGAAAAGAATAGGGATAAAGTATTAGTTTACCATGAGGAATATCGGGGTAAAAACAAAGAAAGAATCAGAAATTATTATCGTGAGTGGTATAAGAAAAATGGCAGAAGGAGAGCTGAAAACTATAGAGAGGCAATTTATGAATGGCGGGATGAACATCCAGAAAGAGCGAAAGCAAGTGAAAAATTAAGAGAAGCAATAAAAAGGGGTGAAATAAAAAGGCCAGAAAAATGTGAAAATTGTGGTAGAACAGGAACAAGACTTCATGCTCATCATATTGATTATAATGACTTTAAAAATGTTAGATGGCTTTGTGCGTCTTGCCATAAATTAGAACATAATAAGGTCCGACACACAGAGTAAAAGGTTGTATATTATAGCTGGAAGGAGACAAAAGATGACAAAAAAAGAGGCTTGGAAAATCTTCAACGAAAGTCCTTACCCTGAGAGGGTATGGGAAAATGAAGCTGAACATACCGGATTACTTTTAGCTATCTGCTCTAAATGCGGAGAAAAGCAGACACCGGAAACCTATTTGAATTTCTGGACAGATTTTTATACTCTGATTCAGGACTATAGTGTTACCGCCATCGCTCGTCATAAATGCGGGCAATGGCATAAATATGTTGTGTGATAATTATAGCTGAAAGGAGACAGACAATGAGAAAACAATCAAGGTTATTCTATGAGCTTAGAGAAGCCAAAAAAGCCCTGGCCAAACAATATGGGTGGAAAAATATCAGCATACATAGAAACAGCGTCGGGCCACTCTGGGTATACATAGCTATAAAAGGCAATCCTGAAAGTATCAACATCGCCTCCATAAAAAAAATAGTCCGGCAAAATTGCAGTCGCCTTTGTAAGCCAGGGGCAATCGTTATTGATATTAAACCATAAATACTGAAAGGAGACAAGCAATGAAGATTAGAGAGGTGACTATCCAAAAGGGAGACCGGATGTATTTTTGCGACCCTGAATATAATGGATACTGGGAGGTAGTAAGCCTCCGGCCTTTCAGGGTTGCGTGTCATGCTAACGGGGGCGTCAGGATATTGGATAACGACAGCCCCTCTCTGTGGATAGAAGACATAAAGCGGTTTAAAGTAAGTTTGAAAGGAGATAAACAATGAAAGTGCGAGGTGTGGAAATTAGAAAAGGTGATAAGGTATTCGACGATTACCCCGACCTGGATGGATACTGGGAAGTAGAGAGCTTGAAGCCGTTTGTGGTGATGGTCCATCAGAGAGGCAAGAGCTGGAAATCAGATATAATGCCAACCGAATGGGTGGAGTTTTTTAAGGAAAGAGAAGAGAAAGGAGGCAACGATGAGAGTCAGGGGAGTTGAGATAAAAAAGGGCGACAAGGTAAGGGCGTTCCATTCGGCCAATGGGGGGTATTGGCAAGTGGTGCAGCTGCGTCCGTTTATTATTGAGGCTCATCAGTGCGGCAAGAGCTGGGAGATTAAGGTATCGCCGACTGAGTGGGCAGAGGCAGTAAGGTCGACAAGGGGAGAAGAAGATGAGTCTTTTTGAAGCAGCCTGGGCGGGTTGGATAGTTGTCCTGGGCGTTATTGTCTGGTTAGTATTCCGGGCAATAAAAAAGCATGGTAAGTGAGACAATTTGCTTGACAGGGCTTATAATTTGTGGGACAATCAAAGTATGATAGGACTGGGAAGGTATTATGAATATCGAAAACATCGAAAATAATGTGGCCCCTATTTCCGTCTGTCGCCTAACGGCAGCATCCAAAAACCTTCCCAGTTTGGCGGGAAAGGGGCCTTCCCTTTTATTTGCGATAACAATAATCACTTCGGGTGGTCTCCAAATTAGGCGTTTTAATGCGTTAAACGGCTTAAGGATAGAAAAAGTGGCCAAAATTCGATGCCTAAGAAAGCCGGCCGGTTTTCAAGGGGAAAGTCTTTTTTGAAAAAGGGGCTTAAAATGCGAAAAAAACAAGACAGACAATTTGAAATAGCTACTTGTGCTAATTGTGGTAAGGCCTTTGAAAAGCACAAAAACTATCAAAAATACTGTTCTAATGCGTGCCGTGTTGAGGACTGGCATTTCCGGACAGCTGGAAAGAAAGTTATTGCGGACATTCTTGTGCGGCTTGATAGGTTGGAGAAAAAATTTCAGGAAATCGAAAAAAAGGAGATATAAAATGGACAAACAATCTGTTAAGGCTTTTTTGGAGAGACAGATTGAAATCAATCAAAAAAAATATGAAAGGCTGAGCTCAATAATGTGCTCGAGAAATTTACTTAAGGTAGATGCGCGGCAAACGGAAATAGAGAAATGCCGATCGCTGGAAATGAAATTATATCATCTTCAAGTTTTGTCTATTATGTTAGGTTTAGAAAAGAAAAATAATTTTAATGGATACAAGAAAAATCAGCTAAAAGAAATGAAGTGGTCGGCGTTGGAATTTATACAATCAGAAATAATGGACTGCCAAGACGAGCTCATCGAATTGGAAGGAATTATCCGAGAAGAATTCTGGGAAACCGAAGAAGAAAAGCAGAGGACGCTTGATGACAAGCGGAAGAAAAAGGAAGAACTCAAACATTGGAAATATTTGAAAGAATTTTTAAATAATTTTTAATAGGAGGCCAAAATGGCAGACGAAAGAAAAACGGAGAATCTCCTACCCCTGGAACTGGAAAACATCATCCAGGAGCAGGAGCTGGCGGTTGCCGATGCGCGGTCAATTGACCAGATTGTCGGTGACCTGGAAAAGGGTGTGGAGAGCTACAATAAGCTCAAGCAGGTGGCCCTCAAGCTTACCGGACCTGAGGACTGGGTCCAGCTCGGAAAGCAGCCCTATCTTCTGGAATCCGGCGCCCAGAAGATAGCTAAGGCGTTCGGTGTCGCGATTTTCGATGTCAAGGTTGACATTCAGTGGCAGGAAGACCCGAAAGGCCGGTATCAATTAGTCATGGCGAAAGGGAAAGCGTTTTCCCGGAAGCTTGGTAGCTATGTGGAAGATATTGGGACATGCTCACAGCGGGACAAGTTTTTTGCCATCGAAAACGAAAAGCTCAAGCCCATCGAAGACGTTGATTTTGCGAACGTCATCAAGAAAGCAGTGACTAACCTCTACGGCCGGCTCATCAAGAGAGTTGTCGGCCTGATGGGCGTCAGCTGGGAAGACCTTGATAAGGCCGGCATTAAGCCCGGGGCGAAGGTCGACTTCAAAGAGAAAAAGCCACTATCTCCAGAAGCCAAGAAAATAGGGGAGCTGATACTGGAGATGGCCGGTGGGGACAATGAGGCAGCGAAAAAGATGCTCCAAAGCATTTCGGAGTTTCAAACAAAGGACGGCAAAAGCCATTATGCTTCATCCGTCACCGAACTCTCTGAACTCTGGGCCAAGAAGCTGTTGCCAAAAGTGCAGAAGGCATATTTCGACTGGAAGACAGCCAGCGAGCCAGAGGAGGGTCCAGATGATAGATCTTAACGCTAAGGTCCAAGAATACTTGAAAACCAAGATCTATAATTCCCCCCGATGGTCGAACCGAGCGTCTGATGCGGGCCATCCTTGCCTCAGGTATCTGGTTTTCTCCAGAACGAAAAATGAACTCCGGTCCCTCCCGACAGTTGACCTTCAAGCCATCTTTGAGGAAGGCAATCTTCATGAGGCGGGCGAACTGCGGATTCTCCAGGATGCCGGATTCAAAATCATAGAGCAGCAACGGGCCTTCGAATGGAAAGAGAAAGAATTGTCTGGACACATTGACGCCATCATTGTCGATGAAGGCGGAAAAAAGTATCCACTGGAAATTAAATCCTGCTCGCCGAACGGCTTCCGAACTATCCAGAAATCAGAAGCTCTTGACTTGGTTTCGGCCAAACAATACTGGCTCAGAAAGTATCCGGCCCAGATAATCCTGTATATGCTGATGGGCGGCTACGAAGAAGGGATTCTCTGGTTTAAGGAAAAGGTCCTGGGCCAGCGAAAACAGATGAATGTTTCCTTGAACGACCCGGCTGTTCTGGAATACGGAGAGTCAATCCTGAAGAAGTTAGAGCTGGTCAATCAGATGGTCCATCGGGGCGAAGAGCCGCCAGTTGAGAGAATCGACGAGTGCCAGGGCTGCCCGTTCGAGAAGACCGCTTGCTTTCCCGGGCTTGATTTTGGCGAGGGAATGGACATCATTGACGATGGTGAGTATCTCCTGAAGTTAGACCGACTGGACGAACTCAAAGAAGCCAAAGAAGAATATGAGGACATCTGGTCCGAAATAAGAGAAAAGTTTCAAGCAAAGAACGCCATAATAGGGGCCAAATGGAAGGTAGAAAGTAGAAAACAAGAGCGAACAGAATACCGGATTCCTGAAGAGCTTAAGAAGCAGTATGCTCGGAAAAAAGAGATTTGGATATTAAGTATTTCAAGAATTTGAAAGATGAAAGATAAAGGGGCAAACCGTGAGGGACGCCAGTCCTTCGGCATGGCTGGTCCTGTCTCCTACCTAGTCATGCCTTGCCCCTTTTTTCACTTTTTTTTCAAAAGGGCTTGACATGAAGCCTTGAGTGTGATACATGATGAGTATGCAAGGACGAAATCATGAGACATGAGACAATAATAACCCCCGTCGTAGTTTGCCTTATTAAAGGCAGAATCACAACGTCCTTGCATAGCTGCGGCGGGGGTTTTTCTTTTTGTGGGGAGGTTGACAAATGAGCGTCTCCCAAAGAAAAAGATTCGAAGTCTTTAAGAGAGATGGGTTTAGGTGTGCTTATTGTGGCAAGACTCCACCTGAAGTGATCCTCGAAGCTGACCATATCATACCTGTTTCAAAAGGTGGGTCAGATGATATGGAAAATTTAATAACTTCTTGTCAAGAATGTAATAGGGGTAAAAGCAACGTCGAATTAACGAAAATTCCCCATAGCTTAGAAGAAAATATAGCTAATCAAACTGAAAGCGCAATGCAGTTAATAGCATATAACAAGTTTATGAAAAAGTTAATGAAACAAAAAGAAGAACAGGCAGAAAATATTGAAAAAATTTTTCAAGAATATTTCCCCAATAAATACTTCACTAATTTATTTAAACAAAATTCATTGATCAGAATCTTTTTAAAACATCTTCCTTTCGAAGAAGTAATTGAAGCAATGTATGTTTCAATAGGTGTGGTTGGCAAGCGAAACGATCCGGAAAAAGTTCTTAAATATTTTTGTGGTATTTGTTGGCGGAAAATAAGGCGGATGGAAAATGGCCAGAATTAGATATATAAAACCAGACTTTTTTGATGACGAAGATTTAGCTGAACTCCCTTGTGAAATCCGTTTATTTTTTGCTGGCTTATGGTGTTATGCCGACAAAGCCGGTCGATTAGAAGATAGGCCATTAAAACTGAAAGTTAAAATTATGCCCTATTCTCCGGATTTTGATGCCGAAAAAGCCCTTCAAATACTTTCTCAACATAAAAAGCATAGCCCAGATAAATCACCATTCATCGTTCGGTATGAGGTCGAAAACAACAAATATATCCAAATATTAAAATGGGAAAAACACCAAAAGCCACATCACACGGAGGCAGAAAGTGTTATCCCCCCTATGCCCATTTCAAACAAAGAAAGTAGCAAAGAAAGTATGGGAATGGAAAAGGGGACGGGGACGGGGAGTGTGATGAACACAAATATGGAGTTAGATAAGCGTTCTTTAACCGTTAAAGAACCGTTAAATATCGGTTTTAAAGATAAAGAGGGGGTAGTAGGGGGGGAAGAAAAGATTAAAGAAATTATGACTTCCTGGAATGAATTTGCTGACCGATACAAGCTACCAAAGATTCAGAGTATCATCAAGGAGTCAAAAAGAGAGAGACACCTAAGAGCACGGTTTGCTGATAAAAACTTTTCTTTTGAGGCCTTGCTTAAGGCGGTAGAAAAGTCGCCATTTCTTTTAGGACTCAAAACGGATTTTAAGGCAACCTTTGATTGGATTATCTTGCCCTCAAACTACCAGAAAATTATTGAAGGGAATTATTTTGACTCCCTTCAAAGCCCTTCTTCTAAACAGAATCCGGACTTGTTAGTTGGTTCTCGGGCTCCTTTTGACAGCGAGGAATTCAAGCGGGCCTTAGAACGACAGCACCAAGAGATAGAGGAAGATGAAGATGTGTGACTATTCCCCACGTTATAGGCGGGGGCTTCTTGGGGCAAGCCCCAGTCTCTGTAGTCCCAGAGACAAAGAACGTGGTGGGGTGCTGTAAGAGGCAGTGATTTTTAATGAGAATAAAAATAATAAAGAAGGTTTGAAATGAAGCTACAAGAGAATTTAGAGCATTTAACAAAACGAGCTGGGCTTTATCTTGCGTGGGATACTTCTGGTGATGGCATGACGAGCTATCGATTCTTTAGAACGCCATCAGACTATTATGGACCCGAGACAGCTTTTTATACTGCCGTCGGAATAGATGAAGCCCTTGTGTTTATCTTAGGTGTGAATATTGGACTTGATGAAGCGAGGCGGAGAATTATGAAAGAGGTGAAAATCGATTGAAAGCCTGGAGGTGTGTGGTGGTGGAAAAAGTTTATAAGACATTATTAAATGGACGAGTTGGGCGATTTAGTGGTGTGGTTTGGCCTGAACGGGGAAAGTGGTTTGAAGTAGAAGGAGTGCTAATGCCTTGTATCAGTGGATTGCATTTGTGCCGAGCAAAGGATTTATTAGAGTGGCTTGCCCCTGAGATATGGGAGGCTGAGTATGAGGGAGAATGTATAGAAGAAAAAGACAAGCTGATTGTAAGAAAGGCAAGGTTGATAAGGCGGCTTGAGAATTGGGATTTAACTGCAGCCAGGTTGTTTGAATTGGATTGTGCAGAGCATTTTTTATGGAGATATGAGGAGGTGCACAACGAGGATAAGCGGCCACGTAAGGCGATTGAGATAGCCCGCCGATATATTGAAGGAAAAGCAGAGGAGAAAGAGCTGATGAGGGCGGTTGATGAGGCCTGGCTGGCCGCCAAACTTTTTTTAAGTCTAAATAGCGGGAAAAGCCGTTACGCAGCCAGAGCGGCGGCTTGTGCAGCAAATGACGCTTTAGACAATGACGGGATAGAAAGAAGGATATTAAACTGGAGTGTATTTTGGGATAAGGCAACGGGAACGGTTGGCAGCAAGATATGGCATGCAGAGCGGGAATGGCAGACAAGTCAATTGATGAAATATTTATATCCGAAGGAGGTAAGAGATGAGGAAAAAACCCGAAACCGAAAGAAAGCAGATAATCCAGAAGGCGGAAAGTGTCGGGTTGAGTTGTGAGACGACGAGCCCGGGCGATGGACCGCGGCGGTTCAAGTTTTACTTGGGCGACGATACGGGTGGGGGGAAGCGGTTAGTATTTTTCGCCAGCGGGATAAAAGAGGCGAGAGTATTTTTGTATGGCGTGGAAATAGGCAGCGAAAACCTGGTAAAAAAGATGTGGGAAGGAATAAGGAGGGAAGAGGAAGGAAAATGAGCAAGAGGAATAAGGGCCTGGAGTTTCAGCGGTGGGTTAAGAAATTCTTTGAACGAAGGGGCTGGACTGTCCATAACGAAACCATGAAGCCAATCTGGATAAGGGAGAAAAAAACGGGCGAGCAGAAATGGGTCAGCGGCCGGAACGACATTTTCGGCTGTATTGACCTCATCGCCAAGAAAGAACATAGAGGGACTATTTGGATACAAGCGACAATGGATACTCATCTTGAGCGAAGGAAAAAAGAACTGGAACGGGTGCCGTGGGGTGAAGCTGACGTAGTGATGATATTTATGAAACGAAAAAATGCAGAAGTTAGAATGATAGCCTATAACACTTATACGAAAACGATAGATGTGGTTGGTGAAGTGAAAAGAGGAGAGGTTGACTGGACGAGCTCGTTTTATAGGGGATATGTGGAGATATACGATGAGTCCGATTAAGCCTGAGCGAAAGAAGCTATATCCGCCAAACTGGCGAAAAATATCCGAGCTTGTTATCGAGAAGGCGGGATATAAATGTGAGCTTTGCGGCGTGGAAAATCACGATATTAGAAATGGCAGTGAGGTTATATTGACGGTTCATCACATCAATCACGACCCCACGGACAACCGGAGGGTAAATCTAATAGCTCTGTGTCAGCGATGTCATCTGAGATTAGATTTGCCATTCAAGTATAAGAAAGACTCTGGCGATGAGCTTTTAATGGAGGGTAAAGATGATACTAAATGATTTGCTAACAGACGTGGCCGACGGTCTTGCAATGGTGTCGGCTTTAATCGAGCAATTAGAAGAAGACTATAAAGAGACTCGGCGGGAGAGAGAAGAGCTGGAGCTGAGATGTGCTGTATATGAGAACCGGATAAAACAGTTAGAGCAAGAGCTGGAGATGAGATATAAAGAGATTAAAAAAATTAGAAATTAAAAAATCAAAAGGAGGTATGCGATGGCAATGAACAAGAAAAAAAAGCTTGACGAGATTTATAAGGCGATTTTTATCATCGGCGGATTGAGTGATGGAGAACTGAATGAAGAGCGGACTACAGGGGTAGAAAGAGATATCAAAAGAGCTATCAAGACAATTTTCAGGGAAAGCGGGCTTCTGAAGACTATCAGGGTGGACAAGGTCCGTGTCCCGAGATTAGAGGAGGAAGAAGATGAAGAAACAACTTGAATCGGCACTTGCTTTTATTGGAAAAGAACTCAAGGCCTATAAGAAAAAAATTGAAATGAATGAAGAAGAACTCGAAGCTGCTACTAAACTTTTAAAAGAAAATGGTGATGTGGAAGATGACCGTTGCTCCTTATTCCAAAAATTGGATATCTTACATTATAGGGAAGAGGTCTTACAATCTGATTTAGAAGATTTAAAATTTATAGAGGAAGTTTTGAAAAACCAAATTTTAGAGGAGGAAGAAGATGGGAAACAAAATTGACAACTCATTGACCTTTGGCAACGTCCCAGATGATTTTCTCTGTCCCTGTGACGGTTGTCCTCTATGGAATTCTTGTCCTGTAGAGGATGATGATGAAGATTGTATGGAGTGCCAATATTCAGAAGCGAAATACGAGAGAGAACTTGAAGAGGGGGACAGAAAGTTTGATGAGCGAAGAGATAGAGAGCTGTAAAGAGGGAAAAATGAGAGATAAAGCAGAAAAATGGAAAAAAGGCTTTTGAAGTGAAAAGAATGATGGAAGCCGCATGCCTTTTGATGACCGAAAGATTAGGCATCGGGGGTGCGCGGCTAATAGCGATAGAAAAATGTAAGGTGCTGGAACTCGATAAAAGATTGAATTTGCTCCCGGTTTTGTATCTTGTTTTAGATTTAGATAAAGAAAATCAAGGGAACGAAACGATACAAGAGACAATTAAATCTTTAGAATCAAAGATAGAAGATATTCGGGGTGAACAAAAAACACTTTTGGATAGGCAAAGCAAAAATCAAGAGCTTGAATGTTTAGAAGCTCTCAAAAAAGTTCTAATTAAAAAGTCGAACATCAATCGATTAGCAAAAGGAGGTAAAAGATGAGAGATAAGGCAAATATAGTTTGGCTGATATGCGATGTAGTGCGGGACGTCATTCCAGACATAGAAGGAAAGCTGGGGACGCTGACATGTGGGGAAAATTTATTTTTTAAGTCCAAACAATTTTTTGAGAGACTGCGTGTTGAGCGTGTTTTTGATAGAGACGAGTTAGAAGGTTGGCGGGATTTTCGCTCGTTGGTAGTAGATACGTTTCCAGAGTTTAAAGGGGAAGTCTTTGATAATTGTTTGTTTTTAACTCCAGAAGAGCAGATGAAAGTTAAAGACCGCTTGGAAAATCTGAAAGTGTTTCTGGAAAATATAAGATTGAAAAATTCTGAAGGAGGTAAAAAATGAAAGCCATTAATAGGCACATTGTTTTTGCAAGGTTTCAACCCTTGAAAGAGTGTCAGCCTGAAAACCCTGTCCGTTCTGATGAGCTCGGACAAGAGCTTGGCGTTCAGGTATCGAAAAAGAAAAAACAGAAAAGGAGCAAAAAATGAATAACATAATTTCTTTGGAGATCGGGCATTTTTTATTTTGGATGGTGCTGACGGGATTTGCTTGCTTTTTTGTCGGGATGATAGTAGGTGCTCAGGAAATCTACCATCAGCTTCGGAAGGAAATCCAAAAGACGATGGAGAGGACAAAATGAATAAGAAATTCAAGCAAATTCTAAAAAACATTATCATTGTCGTCTTGGCCTTATTAGTTTTCTATTTGAGTTTTGCCTGGATTTCCGCCTGTCGATTGGAAAGAGAGGTTGAGAGGACAGAAAAGGCAATGGAGGGGAAAAATGGAAAATAGTTTTTTTAATGTAATTAAGCGTCTTGAAGCGGCAAAAAAAGAACAGGAAAAATGTCAGAAGGAAATAATAAAATTTATCTGCGATACCGTCAGAGACGTTGTCCCTGATATTAAGGGCTGGGTAGAAATCAACGGTTATGATTATCTAATGGTTTTTGTTTCTGAAGAATTTGAAAAAAGGTCGGAAAAAGAAAAGGGTAAACAGATTGTAGGTTGGATGGAAAAAAGGCGATTATTCGAATTAATTCACGAGGTTTTCCCGATGCTACGCCATCAGGTCTATGATTTTGAAATATGGCTGAACTGGAAAGAACAGTTGGAAATAACAGACAGATTAAAAAAATTGAAAAATTCAAGCGGCGAAATTAAAAAGGAAAAAATAAAAAAAGGAGGTATGAAATGATTTATTATCTGGTCTGGACAAGTAAAAATAAAGACGAAGGAGGCAAATTTTTGAGTAAAGAAAAAGCGATTCAATATTTGTTGATCAAGTTTCCAGATGAGGCGACAGCTGAACAAGAAAAAAGAGATGGAACGATATTGAGAATTAGATTAAAGAGAAAAAAAGGTGACGATAATGTTTATGACGGGATAGAAGGACATCAGGTTGTGGCGACAAAATACGAAGTCGTAGGTGCAGAATTGTTGGAAGTTACAAAGCATGTCCAAGAAGAGGTTAAAGAGGAAGGAAAGATATATATCCCGAGGAAAGAATGGGCTGAAGAAAAGGTGATAAGAAAAGATATGAGCCTATATGTCCGAAATGATAGTTTATCGGATTGTTTTAAGTTAGAAGATGAAGGGCTTACAATAGAGTTGCCGATAGTATATTTTTCGCCGACACGAGGCTATTCTGAAGAGCTAAAGACCATAGAGAGGAAAGCCTTGGTATATAAACAAAAAATTGATTTTATAGATGAAGAGGAGGGCAAAAATGGATAACTTACTTTTTTTTCTGGCTCTTCTAATCATCGCCGCCATAATGGGGGCGCTCTGGGGTCTCTGGCGCGGCGATAAAAGAAATGCTGAGCTCAGAAGGAAAAATCTCGAGCTTTATCGTGGGCTGAAATCAGAGCAGGAGTCAAACCGCATGCTAAGAAAATGGGCGCTGTTTTATAGGCGAAAAGCTCTAACCGATGATTTATATCACAAAGAAAGATAAAACGATTTTTAAGATTGAGGGTTGACAATTAGTATTTTTGAACTTATATTCTTAGCCAGGGCAGTGTGGAAAGGCTGTCCTCTAAGATGACGAAGCCAGACGAAAAGATT
>Ga0265297_10005492_pt1 | contig 19306 bp, 11 predicted proteins | sample Munlanlwell13791_FD_192502 | JGI IMG/M metagenome (GOLD analysis project Ga0265297, IMG submission 192502) | Leachate microbial communities from a municipal landfill in Southern Ontario, Canada - Leachate well 137-91 | ecosystem: Engineered > Solid waste > Landfill > Unclassified | place...
TGAAATAACTTGAGCAAGTTTTATTTTTCATTTTTTAACCATGAAGGACATGAAGCGGCATGAAAGGTTTAAGTCTTCATGTCCTTCATGCTCTTCATGGTAATTGCCTAAATTAATTTATGCACGACCATTAACAAAAAAAGGGGGGCGGTTGCCCCCTTTTTTTATTCAACCGGTTTCTGCTGAATCAGGCTAAGCAACGCGTTTATGTGGAAAGCTTGGCTGCGATTTTTACGTTTAGCGCGCTTTCAAACTCTTCTACCGGCACCGGCTTGCCGAACAAGAATCCCTGATAAGTGAAACAGCCGTTGCTTTCCAGAAAAGTCCGCTGTTCTTCCGTTTCCACGCCTTCGGCAATAACTTCGATACCCAGATTGGTGGCCATACCGATGATAGTCTGCACGATCACCGCATCGGTCGGTTTAACGGCCACATTACGCACAAAACTCTGGTCTATTTTCAACTGATCAAGCGGAAGTTTGGTTAAATAAGCCAGCGATGAATAGCCGGTGCCGAAATCGTCTATGGAAAAGCGCACGCCGATCTTCTTCAGCGCCTGCATCTTAAAAATAGTATCGTCAATGTCGCCCAACACCAAAGTTTCGGTGAGTTCCAGCTTGAGCTTATCGGGATCGATCGCGGTCTCTGTCAGCAGGGTGGATACCTGATCGACAAAGTCGGCTTGGTGGAACTGGCAGGCGCTGACGTTGACGGCCAAGTGCAAACAACTCAAGCCGGGATCGGATTCCCAAGCCTTGAGCTGACGGCAAGCCGTTTCCAGCACCCACAACCCGATGGGTACAATCAATCCGGTATCCTCCGCCAGAGGAATGAACTGGGCGGGTGAAACCATTCCCCGTTCCGGGTGTAGCCAACGCAACAACGCCTCGGCGCCGAAGACCGCACCGAGATTATTAACCTGCATCTGATAGTAAAGCTTGAACTGGTTTTCGGGCAAGGCGCGGCGTAGCTCCGCTTCAAGCGCTATCCTAGCCTCCATCGCGGCATGGGTGGCGGGATCGAAAAAACGGATCGCATTGCGACCGGACCGTTTGGCTTGATACATCGCTATGTCAGAGCGCTTAAGTAATTCATCAACCGTGAGTTCATGATTGAGGAATAAGCTAATGCCGATACTGGATGAACTATGGTATTCGTGTCCCTGCAAATCGAAAGGCTGATCGATGGCCGCACGAATTTTCTCGGCGACAGCCTCGGCCTGTACCGCGGCCTCTTCGGCAACCGCACTGAGCTCACACAGAATAACCAGAAATTCATCGCCGCCCAGCCGGGAAACCGTATCATTCTCGCGCAAACAAGCCTGCATACGGGCGGCGATCTCAACCAGCAGCAAATCACCGATATGATGCCCCTTGGTATCGTTCAACTCCTTGAAATTATCCAAGTCGATGAACAGGATTGCGCCGTGGTTATGACTTCGTGCGCTGGAAGCCAAAGCTTGTTGCAGCCTGTCCTGCATCAGGCGGCGATTGGGCAAATTAGTCAACGGATCATAGAACGCCAGATTATGAATCGTTTCTTCGGCCTGTTTTTTCTGGGAAATATCCGAAAACGTGGCGACATAATGAGTAACCTGCTTACCCTCAATAGTCGCGGCGATAATGCTCAGCCATTGGGGGTAAACCTCGCCATTCTTGCGTCGGTTCAATATCTCCCCCTGCCAGCACTTGTTGCGATTCAAACTCTCCCACATAGACCGGTAGAACCGGGCGTCCTGACGACCGGACTTAAGCAGGCGACCGGGAGTTTGGCCGACGGCCTCTTCGGCAGTGTATCCGGTGATCCGGGTGAAGGCCTGATTGACCTTCAGGATAACCTGATTTGCATCGGTGATGGCTATGGCTTCCAGGGACTCCAGCGCAATTGCGGCGATGCGCAGATCCGCTTCCGCTTGCTTACGCCCGGAGATGTCGCGGACAACCGCCTGGAGAACCGTCTTGCCATCCAACTCCATCGCGCTAAGCAGCACATCGGCTGGAAAACTCTCGCCGGTATCGGCACGCTTATGCATCCACTCAAACTGATGCGTACCTTTCTCGATTGCCGTGACGATCCGCCGGGCGGCCAGCATCACTGAATCGGTACCGCAAGCTTGCTCCGGCGGCGACAAATCGGCGGGATATTTTGAATAGAACTCTCCCGGCGTCGCGCAACCAAAAACAGTCAGGGCCGACTTATTACAGTCGAATAAGCCCTTCTCATCCAGCAGCATTATTGCGTCGCCGGTCATATCGTAGAGTGTGTGAAATTTTGTCTCCGAACGGCGCACCGCCTCATACGCCTGCTTTTGCTCGCTGATGTCGCGGCCAAAGGCGAATGCCCCGATAATTTCGCCATCACTGCCGCGTTCGGCAACAAAGCGGACATGATGGATACGCTGATCGCCGTCTGGACTTAATACCATAACTTCGACATGTCCCGGTTCGCCGGTGGCGATCACCCGTTCCAGCTTCGCCTGATAATTCTCTACGCCTATACAGCCGTCGAACCTGCTTTCCATCGGCGTCTTGCCGATCAGCGATTCGGACTTGACGTCCACCGTTTGCTCCATCATGCGGTTAACGTAAACCGCGCGGCAATCCAGGCCGTAGCGGATGATATTGTCCGGCGAACTGTCCACCAGGGAGCGGAGTTCCTGTTCACGTCTGGCGACGGAGATACGCAGAATCACGTTCTCGCACAGAGTGCGATAGGTACGCTGCGCGACCATGTCAGTCAGCAGCAGGAACAGCGCAATCATCGCGCTCATAGTAGTCTGGATTTCCGTGCCTTCGAGTAACAAGCGCACAATCACCGTTGCAAGCGCAGGTAATGAGAATGCCAGCAAGGACATCCTGTCGCTTGACAGCGTAGTAATGGCCGCAGAGGTCATCCCCCCCAGCGCAAAAGTCAGAAATACCTGATGCGTAAGATCATGCGAGGGAAACATCAATAAACTTGCCAGCCCCCACACTAGGCCGATTGCAGCGATACTGATACGGAAACGCTGCAACCAGACGCTGTCATTACCCTGCGCTGCGCGGCGATGCGCGACAAACAGCAGCATACGTGCGACCAATGCAACCATCAGCAGAATCAGCCAAGCGATGACAGCAGACGGGGCTACAATACTCCACTGCATAGCCGAAAGAATCAATGCTACCAGCGCATTCCCGACCACCGCCGTTGGCGTGTTGGCGTAAAGCGATCTTACCTGTTCGGCGCGAATCGCCGCCGTTTCTTCAGCGGCAGGTATGTTAGTAAAAACTTGCATTCGAATATCCGTTAATCGTATTTTGCTTCAATCAGCTTGTCGACCAGCTCGAGAAAACGCGGTATCTGGATCGGCTTGGTCAGATAATCCGCAAAACCGGCAGCCATGCCTTTTTCTATGTCGCGCTCCATGGCGTTGGCGGAGACGGCAACGACAGGAATATCGGAGGTGGCCGGGTCATTTTGTAAGCGGCGCAAAGCTTCAAAGCCGTCCATGCCCGGCAGGTTGATGTCTAGCAGAATAAGATCGGGATGCTGTATTCCGGCAATTTCCAATCCAAGTTCAACGGTATGTGCATCCAGCATCTTCAGTCCGGTGCGGGTGGCGATGATTTCCCGTACCAGACGCAGGTTGGCCGGATTATCTTCAACATAAAGCAGCGTGCGCACCGAGGTATAACTATTCTGTACCGCGTCGGCGCCGGAGGCAACCGATGCCGGGCAATCACTGACTACTTCGGCGGCGGGCAATTCGACCCAGAAAACGCTGCCTTCGCCCACCACGCTTTCCACACCGATCACGCCCTGCATCGCTTCAACCAGCCGTTTGGATAACGCCAGGCCGATGCCGGTGCCTTCTATGCCGCTGTAAGCCGATTCGATACGTTCGAATGCTCTAAACAAACGCGGCAACGCAGTGGCAGGAATACCTCGCCCGCTGTCCTTGACCATGATTCTGGCCATACCCTCGTGCGCAGGTTGGCAGACAATATGGACGCTGCCTGCATGATGGTTGTATTTAATCGCGTTAGACAACAGATTGAGCAGCACCTGACGCAGGCGGAAACGGTCAGCCTGTACGGCGGCGGTAGAGTCTATATCCAGCGACAGTTTGATGTGGTGTTCGGCGACTAAAGGCTGTAACAAGGCGACGCACTCGTCAACCAGTTGAGACATTTCCACCGGCTCTAACGAAAGCTCAATCCGGCCGCTCTCGATACGCGCCAGGTCCAGCACTTCATTAATCAGCTCCAACAGGTGCTGTCCGGCATAGAGAATCTCCTGAACATAGTCTGTCTGCTCAGGGGTGAGCGGATTTCCCTGATTGATCTCGAGTAATTGCGAGAATCCCATAATGGCGTTTAAAGGTGTGCGCAATTCGTGGCTCATCCGTGATAGAAATTCGGACTTGGCGTTGTTGGCGCTCTCCGCTTCGTCCAGGGCTTTAATCAACGCCTGCTCGCGCCTGGCTATGGAAATACGCAGCATCACATTCTCGCGCAGAGTACGATAGGTGCGCTGCGCGACCATGTCAGTGAGCAACAGAAATAGTGCAATCATCACGCCCATCGTCGTCTGGATGGTTGTGCCTTCAACAAACAATCGCACAATGACCGACACAAGCGCCGGCAATGTAAAGGTCAGCGACGATACCCTATCGATTGACAGCGTGGTAATGGCGGCAGAGGCCATGCCACCCAGCGCAAAAGTCAGAAATACTTGATGCGGCAGATCATGCGGGGGAAACACCAATAGACTCGCCAGCCCCCACGCCACGCCAACAGCCGCGATACTGATACGGAAACGCCGCAACCAGATGCGATCATCGCCCGGCGCGGCCCGGCGCTGCGTAACAAACAGCAGCATGCGCACGCCCAGTGTAAGCAGAAAAAACGCCAGCCAACCGATCACAGCAGGCGCGGCAACGGCGCCCCACTGCATGTATGCAAGAATCGATGCTACCAGCGCATTCCCGACCACCGCCGTCGGCGTGTTGGCGTAAAGCGATCTTACCTGCTCGGCGCGAATCGCTGCCGCCTCCTCGGCGGCAGATATGTTAATAGAGACTTGCATGTAAATGTACGCTAACCGGAAATGATGATTGAGTTGAACAAAAAAACATCGACCGCGTTATCGAAAGAAACAAGGACGGCCTATGGCGACGGATTACTTTCAGCATGGCCGGTGTGTGATAGAGTCCTAACGCCGACCGGCCCATCTTCCATTCAACTGATCTCCGGCGGGTAACGTGTTAAGTAACCGAGCTAAAGTTCTCCGGTATTTTGGAGTGCAAGCTCTGCTTGCAAAGCAGGCGAAGCCTGCACTCCGGCCCATTGAACAAAGCTGAAAACTTATATTCAAGCATTTATTCTCCTTTTATTTAAGTATCGTGTCCAGCAAAGCCAGAAGTTTCGGAACATCCAGCGGCTTGGTCAAATAATCGGTAAAGCCGGCGGCCAAGCCTTTTTTTATGTCCCGTTCCATTGCATTGGCGGAAATCGCGATCACCGGAATATCGCAAGTAACGGAATCGTCCTGTAAATGGCGCAACGCTGTAAATCCGTTCATGCCCGGCAGGTTGATGTCGAGCAAAATAAGATCGGGACGACATGTTTTTGCGATGTCCAACCCCTGCTCGGCAGTATTGGCCTCGAGCAACAGCAGACGGGTATGCGTGGAAATTATTTTTCGCACCAGTCGCAGATTGGCCGGATTATCTTCGATATAAAGCAAGGTACGGGCTTTAACATAGCTGCTTTGCGCGGCTTCGGCGGCGCTGAAACCCGATGGCGGGTAAATTTCAGCCTCAACCGCCGGCAGCTCAATCCAGAAAGTACTGCCTTCGCCGACAACGCTTTCCACACCGATACTGCCGCCCATCGCCTCGACCAGGCGTTTGGCGAGCGCCAAGCCGATACCGGTACCCTCAATACCGTCATAGGCCGTTTCGATTCGCTCGAACGGTTTAAACAGGAGCGGCAAGGCGTCAGCCGCAATACCCCGTCCGCTGTCGCGCACCGCAATCCTGATCCTGTCCTCTGCTGCGGATTGGCAGCTGATTCGGACGCTGCCGTTATCGCGGTTATATTTGATCGCATTGGACAGCAGATTAAGCAAAATCTGGCGCAACCGCAGCCGGTCTGCCCGCACAGTACCAGTGCCGTCTATATCCAGCTTCAATTCGATCCGCCGCCCGGATGTCAATGGTTGTAACAATGCCGTGCACTCCCCGATCAGCGACCGCGCTTCCACCGGTTCCAAAGACAGCTCAATCCGGCCGGTCTCGATACGCGCCAAATCCAGCACTTCATTGATCAGTTCCAGCAAGTGCCGTCCGGCATGCAAAATTTCATGAAGATTATCGGCCTGATCGGCAGTGAGCGGGGTTTCCAGATCAGTTTCCAGTAATTGCGCAAAGCCCATAATCGCATTCATCGGCGTGCGCAGTTCGTGACTCATCCGCGATAAAAATTCAGACTTCGCGTTATTGGCCCGGTCGGCTTCTTCCTTCGCATGCAGCAACAGCTCGGTGCGCTGTTGTACGCGCTGTTCGAGCTCTTCATTAAGGTCTTTAAGCGCCAGCTCGGTTCGCTTAAGTTCGGTCACATCCTGGATTGTGCCCACCGATCTAATCGGCCTGCCCGCAGTATCAAAGTGGGATGTGCATCGTTCGGTCACGTATTTGGTCCGCCCGTCCGGCATTAACAAACGGTGCGTAATCTGATACGGCTCGTGCGTCTGCAAAGACCGGTTGTAAGCCTCATTAACGGCGTCCCTGTCCTCGGGATGTATCGCATTGAGAAATGCCTCATAAGTCGCGCCGAACCGATTTTTGTCGATTTCAAACAATTGATAGATTTCATCGGACCAGATCAATATGCCGCTGCTTAAGTCCAGCTCCCAACTTCCCACCTGGGCAATATGCTGCGCCTCATTCAACTGTTCCATAGCCAGCCTTATATCGGCTGTACGCTGCCCGACCTGCCGCTCAAGATTCGACTGCTGAAAGTGTAAATGTTCCGTCATCGTGTTGAACGAAACAGCCAGTTGCTTAAACTCATCGCATCCGGCCAGCGGGGCCCGATGATTCAGATCCCCGCCTGCAATCCGTTCCGTCGCGATTATCAACCGCCTGATCGGAGTCACTAGCGTTCGTCCCAGCATCAGTGCAACCAAACTTGCAACCAGCAACAGCAAACCCAACGCGATCAGGCTGGATTTCTGTAACAGATAAAGCGGCGCGAACGCCTCGGAGGCATCCATTTTTACCACCATGCCCCAGCGCAACGCAGGCAGGTAGCGCCAAGCGCCGATTACCTCGACGCCGGCATAGTCTCGGGTAATACCTTTATCATGTCCGCCGTTAAGCGCCGATCGCATAGGCGCGGCTAGCTTGTCCAACGGCACACGGTAGCGGAAGGCCGCATTTTGAACATGTCTCAAAGAACCGACATAAACCGCCTGGTCGCCGTCCACTTGCGCCAAGAGCGTTTCTCCGGTGACGCCCAAACCGGTGGTGTCGCCGCTAACGGCGGTAAGTTTATCCAAATCCATCTGCAGAGCCAGTGTGCCGACCACCCTGCCCGCGTTAAACATGGGTGCAACGATAAAAATAGCCATCCTTTCAGCGGATGGCGCATAGGGGTCGGCCTGCGTGATTTGCGTGTCGAGCAAAGCGATGGCTTCCCGGTGAGCTTTAGCCAGGGCGGTATCGCGGTAAGGACCGGTATTGAGATTACTGCCTAAATCGGCTTCATGGCGGATCGAAAACACCACATTGCCAGCCGCGTCGGTGAGCAGCAAATCGTAGTAACCCACGCTCTCCATCAGCGTGTGGAAATAATCGCCATAAGCCCGCTCCTCCGCCCGGTAGCGTAGCGCGGCCGCCTTATCTTGCCGATTGGAGCGAGCTTGCAGGGTGTCGAGCGCGGCAAATGATTTCGCCAGCAACCGGCCGTCGGTCAGGCGCTCGCTAATATAAGCGTTAATTTGATCCGCCTTTTTATCGGCGAGAGAGGACAGATTTTCCAGCGCCGACTGCTGCAATGTGCGCTCAAAAGCCTGAACGTAAAGCCAAGCCAATCCCGCCATCGGCAGCGGCGAAAGCAACAAAAAACCCAGCATCAGACGCGGAATAATTTTGCCCAAGATCATAACCGGCCCCCTTCAAGCAGAACTTGCCACTCATCGCGGCTGCGATAACCACGCCGTGGCGGCGCGTTTGGGGCAAACACCTTCGTATCCAGCTTGGCAACGGCGGTCAGCATCAGGATGTCCATTAGCGCGGACGCTGCCATCAATTTAAGCGTGTTTTCACAACCTGATTTCCCTGGTTTAAGACGCGCAAACCGGTAGAGCGGTAGCGAATCCATCGTATGCGCGGCATTGTTGTGACGGTTTTCACTGCGTTCTCGGCAACAGCCCCATGTCGCCGTCCCGGATACGATTCTATCTCTAATATCCATGCATGCCCTACAAGGCTTCTTTCGGCGTGCAACCGGGAAGCAATCGATCCACAGTCTCAAGAAGATGCATGACATCAATAGGCTTGGTAATGTATTCGTCAAAGCCCGCCGCCATACCCCGCTCAATATCGCGGGACGTCGCGTTGGCGCTGATCGCAATCACCGGCGTCTTTTTTGCCGAATCCAGGGAACGCAATATGCTTAATACCTGATAGCCATCCATGCCCGGCAGATTAATATCGAGCAGAATCAACTCAGGATGATGCGCCGAGACCAGCTCCAGCCCTAATTCAGGCGTATACGCCGTAATCAACTGCAATTGCGGATTCCTGCCCAGGATCCGGGAGACCAATCTGAGGTTAGCCGGATTGTCTTCAATATAAAGTACCGTATACCGGCACCGGCCGGCCAACATTGTTTCAGTCGTTATTGCCTGTTTCAAGTGACTGCTTCGAGTCTTCTGTTCCGAAGCGACTTCCGGCAGTTCAATCCAGAAAGTGCTGCCCTGCCCCTCCTCGCTGGTCATTTCGATGGCGCCGCCCATCATTTGCATGAGCCGGCGACAAATGGTCAGACCGATGCCGGTCCCTTCAATAGCCGATTCTTCGGCGCCCAAACGTGAAAACGGCTGAAACAGCTCCTGCCGCCTATCTGCCGGGATACCGTAACCGGTATCCGACACTTCCAGCCGCACGAAGCCGTCCCGCGCTGTCACCTGAATCGACACCGTTCCCTGCGGACGGTTATATTTGATCGCATTGGAAAGCAGGTTCAGTAACACTTGTTTTAGCCGGGTACGGTCGGCGCGTACCGCATAACCACCGATTGCCGAATCGTTTATGGTGACGCCATGCACTTGCGCAATAGGCTTGACTAACGCCAGACACTCCCCGATCAACTCGGCGCAAAGCAGCGGTTCCAATGACAAATCGATCTTGCCTGACTCGATCTTGGCCAGATCCAGCACCTCGTTAATCAGTTCCAGTAAATGGCGGCCGGCCTTCAAAATCTCATCGACATAATCCGCTTGGTCCTCATTGAGTCCGTTGTCTATTTCCAGCAACTGACCAAAACCGAGAATGGCATTCATCGGCGTGCGCAATTCATGCGACATGCTCGACAAGAACTCGGACTTGGCGCTGTTGGCGCGTTCCGCATCATCCCTGGCGGCGATGATGTCTTGCTCGTATTGCTTACGCTCGCTAATGTCGCGCAGGATGCCGACAAAATTCTTGGTTTGGTCGATTTCCATCACTGTAATCGTCAACCCCATCATAAAAACGGTGCCGTCCTTATGTCGGCCGGGCAACTCAACCTGCTTGCCGATAATAGCGGCCGGTTGCCCGGCCATGTGCCGCGCGATGTACCGGTCATGTTCGCTGCGATAGGGCTCGGGCATTAAGCGGTTAACATTGCAGTTGATTATCTCGGCGGCGCTATAACCGAAAAGTCTTTCCGCTGCGGGATTAAAAGAGCGAATGATGCCGGCGGAATCAATCGTGATGACACAATCCGCGACGTTTTCGATGATATGCTTGAAGATGACCAGCTTAGCCTGCTGCTGCAAAATTTTAAGCTCGACCAGCTTGCGTTCGGTGATGTCCTGCACCACGCCGAGCATATTCAGCGGTGCGCCGTTCTGGTCGCGCACCACATCGCCACGCTCCAGCAACCAGCGTATTGTGCCGTCCGGCCATACGCAACGAAACTCGATATTGAATTCAACACCCTGCTGCAAGCAGGCGTCAATCGCTTCAACCACCAGTTGCCGGTCATCCGGGTGAATATTGTTAAAGTAATTCTTGTAGAAGCCCTGCTGAGTAGTCTCGGGGTAGCCGAACAATGAGCTGATACGCTCGGAGCAGAACAGCTCTCCGGTCTGTATGCTCCAATCCCAGGTGCCGATGTTGGCGTAGAGCTGGCTGCGGCGCAGACGTTCCTCGCTTTTCCGCAGTGCATCGCCGGCCTCGCGACGCTCGCTCACATCATCCGAGATGCCTATGAAATGGGTGAGCCGCCCTCGTTCGTCATGCACAGGCGCAAGGCGCAAATCATTCCAATAGGGCGTTCCGTCCTTGCGATAATTATGCAGCAGAGCCTCGCCGGCACGGCCCTCCCGCAACACCGCGCGAATCTCGGTCAAGCCCGGCTGGTCCTGTTCCTTGCCATGTAAAAAACGGGGGTTACGGCCTATCACTTCATCACGGCTATAACCGGTAACGCGCTCAAAGGCCGGATTGACGTAAATCAACGGCATCTTGGCTTTCTCGGCATCCGCTATCAGGACGCAACTGCTGCTGGCGTCAATGGCCCGTTGCATAATACGCAAGCGCAGCTCGGTTTCCTTGATATGGCTTATATCGGTACGAATCGAAACATATTGATATGGCCGTCCGGCGTTATCCAAGAAAGGCACGATACTGGTTTCAACCCAATACAGGCTACCGTCTTTGCGCCGGTTGCAAACCTCGCCCCGCCAGATATTGCCGTGAGCGATGGTGCTCCACATGTCGCGGTAAAATTCGGCTAAATGCTCGTTCGATTTGACGATACGATGATTTTGTCCCAAAAGCTCGTTCCGGCTGTAACCGCTAACCGCGCAAAACCGGTCGTTAACATAAGTAATGATGCCGGCCGCATCGGCCACACTGACAATGGCATGCGCATCAAGCGCCTGCTGCTGACGTTCCCGCTCGTAAAGCGTAGCGCGTAGAGACTCCGCCTGCTCTCTAGCCTTACGGAACCGGCGCGCATGTAAAGCCACTGTCGCGGCCAACTGACGAGGATCGGCCGGTTCGGTTAAAAAATAATCGCCTCCGCAATTGAGCGCCAGCAATTGCCTGGATAGGCGCGTTTCCGCCGACAGATAAACGATCGGTAACTGAGCATAGCGTTGATCATCCCGCAACAGAGTCGCCAGCTCCGGGCCGGAGCATTCCGGCATAACCAGATCCAGCACCAATACCTCGGCCGCAAAATCCTCCAGTATTTCGGGAACCAGTAAAGGATCGCCCGTTTCCAGAACCGCCATGCCGGCTTGTTTTAGAATCAGGCCGTGAGCCGCCCGCTGATCGGGATCGTCATCGACCAGCAGCGCGCGCAAAGGCTCGCTCGGGGTCAACGCCGCCGAGTCGCCAAGCACTCGCAGCAAGGCTGCGGCATCGACCGGTTTGACCAGATAATTGGTAGCGCCCGCACGATAGGCGGCAAGCTTCGCCGCCATATCCTGCCGCGCCGAAGTAAAGACCACAGGAAAACCGTTAAGAAACCGCTCTTTCAATTCAGCGATAACTCGCGCCCCCGAATCATCGCCTTCGGGAAACATCACATCCATGATCACCGCGGCAGGCGGCTCCGATATTAAGCTTGCGGCGTTTAAGGCGTTAAGTTCTTTGACCTCATCGACCCGGTATCCCGCCTGTTCGAGCACCGACCGCAGCCAATAGGCCTGCTCCTCGTCATCGCCCACCATCACGATGCGTGGACCTTCTGTCCGCCCATTGGCCGTCTTCGGAACTAAAACATAATTCGGGTTGATTGCATACGCTTCCAGGCTTTCCAGCGCTTTATACGCGGCATCCAGCGTATGTTCCCCGAATACGCCGTCAACGGCTATAGCGGCCACGAGTTGTTCCAGATTGCGCGCCGCTTCGGAAACCATTATCAGACGGTGAACGCCCGCCGAACCCGCCAAATTATGCGCGGCGGAATGCAGCGCCTCTAGCGAGTCGCGCTGCCCGCGCCGGGCATCCGCCAGCAAAGTCTTGAGCAGTTCCAATCGTTCCGGCAGGCGTGCAATGAACTCTTTCCGCATTTTGGAAAGAGCAACCTGAATGTCATTTTCCATGGTCGGTCCTTATTAAGGTTGCAATCATCGAAAAAGCGAAGACGCGAAGTCTCTGGTTCGGCTTTTCTGCGTGAACATCGTATCTTCGCGGCGATTCATGTCTAATTTGCCTGGCGTCAGTTACTGCAAGCCGCCAGCACATCGCCGGCGCAGCGGGTCAGTGTGGATATAAACGCCGCATCGCGTTTGATCGTAGTGTTAATATTCAAATAAGCCGGCGCGGGAGAAGAATTACTGCTAATAAGGATGACCGGAATGTCTTTGTTGCGGCTGCCCGATTCCCGTAGCGCCGCGACCAGAGCGAGCGCGTTGAGATCAGGAAGTTCGCGTGCGGCAATCATTAAATCGAAAGGCTGATGTAACAATAATTCCAACGCAGACAATCCCCGCTCCTGGCTCACCAAACGCACAGCCAGCGGTTCCAGCACTCCCTGGCAGAATTTTCGCGTAGCGATCGACGGCTCAACCAATAATACCGATGCGCAGCCCGGCATGCTGGAAATGCGCAATAGTTCCAAATCCTGCTCGATAGCCGTTGCAACAGCGCCGTCCCGCGCCGGAGTTTCAGCAACACGGCGCAGTAAATCCACATAACTCAAGGCTTGGCTGATCGCCAACGGGTCAAAACGCTCCTTGGCGGCACGGATAAAACTCTCAAACTGGTGACAAACGCCGGTGACCAACGGCATGCCGAAAGTGCCGCCCGAACCCTTAAGGCTGTGAACACGGCGGAAAAGCTCATCGAAAGCGCCGGCCGCGCCTCGCTCCAAAGCCAATACACATTCCTCAAGAAGATCGCAGTATTCAGGCAATTCTGCGACGAAATCGTCGCGCATTCCGGTCAGTAATAGGGCAAAGTCAGTATTCATAGCAAAGTTTCTTTTATTATAGTTATTGTGACTATTCGGCTCGAAACGTAAAAATCATTCCCTGCGGAGAGAAAACTAAAACCCGGCCCAATGGCGCTATGGTTTTAGGTTCGTTTATCCGTTCAAGAATAAATCCACCCCTTCAGTATCCGCAAAATTGACACACCTGATTACGACCGCCATCCTTAGCCTTATAAAGCGCCGCGTCCGCGGCGGCGAGTAAACCGGGTGCATCCGTGCACTGCTTGCTCGTGGCTACCCCGGCGCTGAGGGTGATGCCAAAACTTTGCCCTTCATGGATAAACCGCATCTCGGCAAATCGCTGCCGAATGTCGTCAAGCAAGCGCATTGCATCTGCCGCATTACATTCGGGCAGCACCACCGCGAACTCTTCGCCGCCATAACGGCCGATACTGTCCTGCCGGCGCAAGCGCTGGCGCAGCAAGTGCGCCAAAGTCTTAATGACCTGATCGCCCATCGGGTGGCCCCAGGTATCGTTGACCTGTTTGAAATTGTCCAGATCGACCATCGCCATCGCCATGACCTTTCCCTGCCGATGAGCGCGTTCGATTTCAATCGCCAGCCGGTCTTTAATAGTGGAATGCTTGAGCAGCCCGGTCAAACTATCCTGGCTCATCAGTTCACTGACTTTGCGGGCGCGCGCCGCCCGAACCTGCACTGTGGAAACCAGCCGGGCATCCGAAACCGGCTTGGTCAGGAAATCATCACCGCCGTTGCTTAAGGCTTTAATCTGTTCATCCAGATCGTCCGCCGCCGAAAGATAAATAATCGGCAGGCTCATCCAGGCATCTTCGTAACGGATTGCAAGCGCTAAATCAGCGCCATTGCAATCGGGCATGTACAAATCGATGATCAGCAAATCGGGGTTCAAGCTCTGCATCGCGGCCAACGTCTCCTCAGGGCGGCAGACCTTTTCGGCCAACATGCCGGCCGCTTTCAGGGTTAACCGGTAGTGCTCGGCCAAGACTTCATCGTCGTCAACAATCAACACCCGGTAAGGCGCATGATCGTGCTCCCGCAACAGCATCTCGATGCGCCCGGCCAGCGTCGAAATGTCCGTCGATTTAGTCAAAAACGCTCCGCCCCCGGCCCGGGCCGCCGCCAAACGGCTCGGAAAGTCAATCCGGTCCGCCAGAAAAACGGTAGGCAGCCTGTAGCCAAGCCGCTCGAACAGCAAGGGCAAAGCTTCGGTGCTGTCGGCCGGATTTTGCCCCGGCAACATACTATCGACCACCAGTACGTCAGGCATGCCGGCGCGTATCTCGGCTTCGGCTGCCGAAAAATCAGCGCAATGGCTCACTTCATAGCCAAACTGGCTCAAGCCCTTATTCAACTCATAGGCGATCAGCGCTTCATCTTCGATCAAGATAACGCGGACATGCTCATTCTGCCCAAGCAAAGGGGGAACTAACAGCGCTTTCCCCGCCGACGCATCGAAAGCCGCATCAGTCATGAATGCTTGTCGCAACGCCGACAAGTCGTTTTTCCATGCCTCCCATTGCGCTGCCTCCAGTACGCTTAGATCGTCAAGCCAGACTTTTACGGCCACTTCCAATATCCGAGCCTGCCGAGACAACTCGAAAAAACCGAAAGTGCCGCCCGATCCGGCCAGTTTATGTAAATCGGCATGGAGTTCAGACAGGATGATAGGGGCAATGTCCGCCCCCTTTCCCTTAACACGGCTGAGCAAATTATCCAGCGTATGCACCAAGCGCTTGGCGTACTGCTCGCGCAAAGCTGCAAGCTGTGCTGAAAAATCGGTGGAATCAGTCATCTATGCGTCCACGGATTGATTGAGAGGCGTCATTAGGCTTTCGGTTCGGAAAACCGGTCACGAATCGTCAGGATTTCCGGGAGCCGTTTCATAAACACGGTTACCAGATCAGGATCGAAATGTGTGCCGCTATGGCCTTTAATCAGGTCGACGGCCGCCTCGACCGCCCAGGCTTTTTTATAGGGCCGCTCCGAGGTTAAAGCGTCGAATACATCAGCCAGCGCGGCTATGCGCCCGGTCAACGGAATAGCCTCGCCGGACAGGCCGTAAGGATAGCCGCTGCCGTCCCATTTCTCGTGATGAGTCAGCGCAATTTCCCCGGCACACCTCATCAAATCGGAATCGTCGCCTTCCAGAATGTTGGCGCCGATGACGGCGTGGGTTTTCATGATTTCCCATTCTTCAGGTTCGAACTTGCCGGGCTTGAGCAGGATATGATCAGGGATGCCGATTTTGCCGATGTCGTGCATCGGACTGGCATGCAGCATTAATTCGCAATCGTCCTTGTTCCAACCGATCGATTGCGCCAGCAAGGCCGAGATGTGGCTCATCCGCAGAATGTGATTGCCGGTTTCGTTATCGCGATATTCCGCGGCGCGGCCCAAGCGTTGCACGACCTGCAACCGGGTGCGGCGCAACTCGTCGGTGCGTATCTGTACCATTTCATCCAGTACGTCTTTCTGGTCATGAACCAGGCGATACGCGGTGTGTGCGTCAAGCATGTTGCGTACCCGCGCCAACAACTCGTTGCGGTCAAAAGGCTTGGTGATGAAATCGCGCGCGCCTGCATTGAGCGCGCGCAACAAAAAATCCTGGCTATGCTGCGCAGTGAGGATCACCACAGGCGGAAGCAGCGGATCGTCAAGCGATTTGAGTTGCTCCAGCACTGCGAAGCCGTCCAGATGAGGCATATTGATGTCCAGCAAGATCAGGTCGGTGCATTGCCGTGTGTAAACGTCCAACACCTGTCTTGAATCCTGTACCAATACAAGATTGCTGTAACCCTGAGCCGACAGCATTTTATCCAGCAACTTCAAGTTCACCGGCTCGTCATCGACAATCAGGATTCGGGCGAATTCTTTCTTGTATAAGGTATTCATCTTGTTCTTTTTTATTTGATAAGTCTGCCGTGATTGTAGATCAACGCTTCGGTTTTTCAAACTTTACTGGTTTTGATCTCCGCCTAAGACCTCATGACGGGGGTGTCCCACTGAAGCCGTTTCAACGGTTCAGCCTGACAACCATGAACTTGCGCAGTTCCTCCAACAGCAGCATCGCCAGAGCAAACGGCAATATGAACAGCCATACCTCAGGCGCAATCGGCAAGGTGCCGAAAACCCGGTTGCCCCAGGCGGTATAGTCGATAATTAAAATCAGCATAATTTCCAGCGCAATACCCCAGAGGATGGTGCGGTTGTCGAATAAGCGCGCACCGAACACACTGCGTCCGGGGGTCTTGCAAAGAAATACATTGACTACCTGCGTGACGATAATCGCGCTCAGACAGGCGGTAGTGGCCTGAAGATATAAGGGCTCTTGACTTGATAAACTCTCGCCCCAGCGCCAATCGCCGCTGTGCAGCACAAAGAAGTAAGCCGCCATCGAGACGACCGCTTCGAGTAAACCTAAAAACAGATAAGCGCGCAACAGCAGACGCCAATCGAGCAGACGCTCCTTTCGCGGACGCGGCGGCCGCCTCATGCTGCCCGGTTCGGGCTTGGCGGCGCCAAGCCCCAAAGCCGGCAGCATGTCCGTCCCCAAATCCACCGCCAGAATCTGGATGATGGTCAAGGGCAGCGGTATCTTAAGCAGCGCGAAAGCCAGATAGGGGATAATTTCCGGGATATTGGACGTAAGAATATAAGCGAGAAACCTGCGGATGTTCTCGTAAACGGCGCGTCCTTCCTCGACAGCGGCGATGATGCTGGCGAAATTATCGTCCAGCAGAATCATATCGGCCGCCTCCTTGGCGACATCCGTCCCGCTGATGCCCATCGCGATGCCGATGTCCGCCAGTTTCAGCGCCGGAGCATCGTTCACGCCGTCGCCGGTGACCGCAACGACGTGCTTTTTCTTTTTCAACGCGGCGACGATGCGCATTTTCTGGTCGGCCCCGACCCTGGCAAAGATGATGTCCGGCGCACTCAAGGCCAGGCGCAGTTGGGTTTCCGACAGCTTACGCAACTGTTCGCCGGTGATAATCACCGGATTATCCGACTGAATCTGGCCGATCTGCCGGCCAATCGCCAACGCGGTATGCGGATGATCGCCGGTCACCATGATGATTTTGATGCCCGCCTCCCGGCATTTGCGCATTGCTTCAGGCACCTCGGCCCTCGGCGGGTCTTCCAGCCCGACCAGCGCGCACAGAATCAGGTCTTGCTCGTGCGCCTCGCCATGATGCTCCGCTTCCAGCTCACGCCAGGCAAAGGCCAGCACCCGCAAACCCTTATTTGCCATCTCTTCCTGGGCGTTAATGAAACCCTGCCGGATTTCCGCCGTCAGCGGCATTATTTGCCCGCCGATCTGCACTTGTTTGCACAGCGGCAACAGCGTTTCCAGGGCGCCCTTGCAGTAAAGCACCACACCCTTGGGCGTCTGATGAATAGTGGACATCCGTTTGCGGTCGGTATCAAACGGCACTTCATTGATCTTGGGGTAAGCGCAAGTTTCGCCAAGACAGGTCTTCGCCATCCGCACCAGCGCGATTTCCATCGGGTCACCCAAAGTCTGCCATTTTCCGGCGGAAAGGGATTCTCTCAGGTTGTGGCACAGCAACGCATCCTCGAAAAAGCGCCGATAAGTAAACGCCAATTGCGGCTGCCTTTGCACCGCCGTAATTGTCTGCATTTCCCCGCCCAGATAAAGCGAGCAAACCGCCATGCGGTTTTCGGTCAGTGTGCCGGTCTTATCGGTGCAGATCACCGTCGCCGAACCCAATGCTTCCACCGAAGGCATGTGCCGAATCAACGCGTTACGCTTGGCCATGCGCTGGGTCGCCATCGCCAGCGACAAGGTGACCGTCGGCAATAATCCTTCCGGCACGTTGGCGACGATAATGCCGATAGCGAAGATGAAGTTTTCCCAGAACGACAGGCCCATGCTGCGTCCGATAAAGAAAAAAACCAGCCCCAAGGCCAACGCGAGCGCCGCGATAAGACGGCTTAAACGCACGATTTCCAATTGCAACGGCGAAACGGTTTTAACGGCGGTCTGCGTCAGATGGGCGATCTTGCCGAATTCCGTATGCATTCCGGTCGCAAACACCACCGCCCTGCCCTCGCCCGACACGACCGAGGTTCCGGCCAACAGCGTGTTGCGGCTATGTTCCAGGTTTTCTTCCGCCGAAGGATCGGCATCCCGCGCCTGCGGCCTAGACTCGCCGGTGACGGTGGCGTTATTGACGCGCAGGCTAAAGGCTTCGAGCAGCCGGCAGTCGGCCGGCACATTGTCGCCCTCCTGCAATAAGATCACGTCGCCGGGCGCCAGATCGGCGGCCAAAATCAGCGCGACTTCGCCGTCTCTGAGCACCTTGACGTAATAAGGCAGCAGCTTTTGCAGTGCGGAAATGGCGCGTTCGGCGCGGTACTGCTGCCAAAACGAAAATACGCCGTTGATCAGGATCACGCCGAGTATCGCATAGCCCAAAGTCGCCATGCCGCCGCCCGGTTGCCGGGATTCGGCGAAAAACGCCAGACCTGCCGCCAACCACAGTATCAGCGCGAAGAAATGAATAAATTCCTTGATGAAACGCAGTATCAGAGACTCGCCCCGCAGTTCCTCGACCCGGTTCGGCCCATACTCGTCCAGGCGGCATTCGACCTCGGCCTGCGATAGTCCGTCATGACCGCTATGGAGGCTTGCCAGCGCCTCATCGGCAGTGAATTGATGTATTTTCATGGCGACTCCTGCTTTACCGGGTCTTAGCTAAACATCACGCAGTTTAAAATACCACGGACTTCATAATTCTTTGATCAGTTGAATGACCAAGTATTGTATTATTCCAACTTTTAATACTTTAAGAGTCGATTATGAACAGCTATCAACAGAGCAAAAAAGCCAGATACATCGTTTCGGTGGTTTACCTTTTGATAATGGCCGTGGTAATGGGCGGGACTTACCTGTCGCAGCAGCAAAAAGAGGCGGCTGCGAAGACAGCGCAAAGCGCTCCAAATCAATAAGCGGCGTTATTAGGCTATACCGGACAATACTGTTCTACTTAGGATCGTGCATAAATTAATTTAGGCAATTACCATGAAGAGCATGAAGGACATGAAGACTTAAACCTTTCATGCCGCTTCATGTCCTTCATGGTTAAAAAATGAAATATAAAACT
>Ga0265297_10005493_pt1 | contig 19303 bp, 30 predicted proteins | sample Munlanlwell13791_FD_192502 | JGI IMG/M metagenome (GOLD analysis project Ga0265297, IMG submission 192502) | Leachate microbial communities from a municipal landfill in Southern Ontario, Canada - Leachate well 137-91 | ecosystem: Engineered > Solid waste > Landfill > Unclassified | place...
GTCCCTGGGAATATCTTCCAGAGGATATTTATCCCCCCTGGGTAGCCTTTCTTCTTTCTTCCCATGTCCGTTTATCTTCAGTTGCCCGCTTCCTGTTGTGACACACTTCACACATCGGCTGATGATTGTCCGGGTCCCAGAACCTTGGATCATTAGGCCCCGTCACAGGCTCAATATGATCAACTAAATATGTCGGCGTTAACCTACCTTCTAACTCACATGGCCTGCACAGTGAATGCAATTTCTTGTAATACTCAGTGTACTTTCTCCACCTTGCCCCGTATCCTCTCGCTGTGCTGCTCCCCCGCCGTTCGTCATACCGCCGCTGCTCCTGCCGCTTATGCTGCTCACAGTATCCGCCTCCTTGCACTAGAGCAGGACAGCCGGGCTGTCGGCATGGTTGGGCTGGTTTTTGTGGCAAGTGCATCAACTCCAAACTGCAACTGCCGAAAATATATTGCACCCTAAAGGCAAGTAAATAATCTCTAAACAGTCATTTTCAATTACCCATTTAAACAATCCGTAACTCATATCAGATAGTGCCATTTATATCTATCCTTTCTAACTGTGTTTTTTTAATAAAATGGGTATGTATGTATATACTAAATGGTCTCAGTTATGGTTTCGGTTCAATGGTCTTTAGTTAGAGGTACGTTTTTGTACCTGGTAGTAGGTACGTTTTTGTACCTGGTAGTAGGTACGTTTATGTACCTACTTCAATATGTTGGATTCTGTTTCCATCGCTTAAAATGTTCTACAGTGTAAATGTTAGCTTTGCCCTTTTGCCGCTCTGTTTTAATTATTGCTTGCTTCTCTAACTCGTTTAAGCAGTTCCATACTGTTCTCCTGTCTACTCCTTTGCAATCATTACAGATAGTCTCAATAGAGGGGAAGCAAGTTAATGTTTTACTGTCTGCTCTTGATAATAGCATCAGATAAATTAAAAAAGAGACCGGCGAAAGAGCTACCCGATCCCTTAAATAGGTAATGTAAAAAGCATTAATCGGTAATGTGTTTTCTTTTTTCATCCAGTAATCACGCCATGCAACTTAGCATGGCAATTCCTACACACAACCAATAAATCTTTTTTTCTTTCATGCCCTAAGTTTTTATAGCTTAGATGATGTACATCTAAATATTTAAAGTTTTTCTTACATAATTGGCAAATATGTTTTGCCCAAGTTTTTTCTTTCTTACTTCTCGTTTTCCAATATTTTGATTGTAAATATTCCTTATAAGGCAAGCTCTGTAAGTATTTAATACGTTCCAGACGCCTAAGTTGCCTCCAAGTTAATTCTTTAGCCATTAATTTTCACCCCAGATCATTAAGGCAATTCAAAAAGCACTAACCATCTTTGCGATCTGGGGAAAACAAAAATGATTAGTGCTTTTCTATTGACGGCCTGGCCGGGCCGTATGCCTTATTCATTAATATCTATTATACATTTTGAACCCGGTTTTTTACTTTTACAAGGACATAAAGGGGACATGTTTTAACACTTACATTTTGGCTTATTCCCTATTTATTACCTTTGCTGTTATAAGTATATCTTTAGGTAAATGTACTCCTTCTTCTTTTGGACGGATATAAGAGAATTTTATTGATATATCCACCTTTCCGGTCGGTTCATATCTTTTATATAAGTCGCCTGGTTCTGCAATCTCTTCAACATCTGCATTGTAATAAACTTCTGGATGCGGCACTACTTTTACATCACTTTGTTTAATTGTTTCAAGTATCGTTTCTAAAAACAGTACCAGCATTGATATTTCATTCATTTCAGCCATTGTTTTTCCTCCTTGTTTTTAATACACCCTCCATTTACCCATCATTGATTTTGTCATATACCATACGCCTCTATCCCTCAGCCGCTTACAGTTTCTTACCGTGTACTGCGTATTGATGCTTATATCAGTCCACGATAACCCCTCTATGTAAAACTGAGTTACTACCTCCCGCTCAACCTCTAGCAGCGACCTAATCGCTATATCAATCACCTGTATCGTCTGCTCAATCGCCGCCAGTTCATTGCGTTTATTCTCCCGATCAAGCACATACCTTTTCACGGCTGCAGCTATATCCTTCTGGTACCGCTCCCAGTACTCAAGCGCAACCCTGGCCGTCTTATCGCTGATTTCCGTACCGTGCGGCATATCGCTGATCACCCGTGCAAAATAATCACCTTCGATCGCCTCGTCCGGCGTTTCAGTAACACCATCCCCACCTTGCTTAGATAATTCAGACTCAAGTATTTCCACCCGTGCCTTCATAGCCCGGTATTCCCTCAGTAGTCCCTCAGTGCGCCGATATAAGCTGTCCTTCTCTACTTGCACAGCGCCACCTCCGTTTATTCACTCCCCAGCATTTCTAAAAGCAGTCTCTTTCGCTCTTCTGGAAAATAGTTCTTAATTAACTGCTTAATCAAATGCGTAAGAAATATCTGTCCGCAATAACGCTGTTCTTTGTGTATGCCTTCCATATTTCCCATCACTAAATGAAATTGATCCACATTCTCATAAACTATTACCTCTCCGCCGTCTTCCTCCACGGTAATTTTCACAGTAGCACCCCCTCATTTTCAACGTATCCTCCGAAAATACATTATGCTTACTTTTTTCATGTTGTATTTTTCTTCAATGTATCTTGCAAGAGTTTCAATATCTTCAATGCTTCTTATTTTTTTCATTGGAGATATTGCTATTTCGCCATTTCCATACCCGTTTCCATGTCTAAAGCTGACAAAATAGACCTTTTCCTTGAACCACATCGATTAAAGCACCTCCTCAATTTCTCCCTCTAACAGCCCGCCTTTCCCCGGCATTGGCCGCTCCTGCATAATCTGCCGCCACTGCACTAACGGTATGCCGTTTATGTACAGCGACACAAGGGCAGCCGGCCGGCGTATCGGGTACCGCAGACTTAGCGCCTGTAGTACGGCTGGCTGGTTGTAGAGTAGGATGTCGTAAATTAGCATTGCTTAGCCTTCTTCCCAAAGATCCACCTATCCACCCAAAAGAAAATCATTCCACCAATCAGGTTTGCAACTGCCGCCTCATATGCCTGTCCCCACGGAAGAAACCAAATCACTGCCGCTAAAATTGGTGTCGATAGTTGCCACCGGAGAAGATAAATTAGAAATTGCCCCAAGTTTTAAGCCCTCCTGCCGCTTTTTTTGGTATAGCCTTGCCTGCTCTAAATGCTTCTCACAGTACCATGTACTCCTTTCGGCGCTAACAGGCTGTGAACATCTTACACATAAACCCTGCGCTCGTTTTCTATCGCGGTATTGTGTCTTTCCGGTTGCGACCTGACTTTCTTCGTGTATATGTGAAATTAATCCGGAAATAATGTCTGCTGTTGTTGTGTTAATCTTTTTCTGCTTAACTGTCTTATCCAGAACCAATAGATCATACATAAACCGTTTAGCTGTTTGGTTAATGACGATATTTTCTTCTAATTGTTTAATTTTCCCTGGCTTGATAAACCTTTTAATGATGTAGTCTACGTTTTCTATATCGCAATTTAACGCTTCAGCCATTGCCTTTCTCGGCATTGTTCCGTAATGCGATGTGACATAATCAAGTCTTTTTTTCGTTTTCGGATAGAGTATGCCTTTGTTAGACATTATTGCGCCTCCTTTTGTCTATAATTGCCGCACTTTTTAACTGTTGCTATTGTGTTTCCATATTTTGTTTTTCTTAGTTTTATTTCCATGTTATATTCCGCAATCGGTTCAACATCATCAAGTTGTTTCCTAAGCCACAAACATTCAATTGGCGTTAAACTGCATGACCAGCATTTAGATCCGGTATTGCTATACTGGTTGTTTGTTTTTATGCCTAAGTCTAGATACTGATTGACTAGTCTGCCAATTGTGTAGATAGAACAGTTTAGAGCTTTTGCCATTTGGTTGTACGACATTTTACCGTGATTTTTTTCGATAAAAGCGATTCTGCGTTCTCTTAGCGCAGCTAGGTCTTTTCTGCGATTCGGCTTATACAGGCCAAGCTTTTTCGCTTTGGTATATACTGCTGTTTCGCTGATGCCTAACCGCCTGGCAATCGCTAACTTGCTCATGGTTTCATAGTTGACTATGATGTACTGTTCATCTTCAGTCGTGAAATTAATACACGTCGGCATAAGATAACTCCTTTATGCGATACGTTGAAATTTGCCCTACTGCTGTTCGTTAGGCGGACAATTAATCAACTAATATATTTCCTTAAACTGTATTTCTGGAAACCTCTTTAGCAGTAACTTCTTTTTTAGCCTGTACTCAACCGTTTGATACGTTGCCGAAGGCTTAACGTCCATTATGACGATTGTGCCGTCTTTATAAGTTACCCGGAAATCCGCTCTATAGGTGATCGGCCTGATAAATTTACCATCCCGAAGAAACCCTTCCTGAAGCACAAACACCGGCTGAAGCTCTATTGCTATGATTTCCCCTGCTTTTTGAAGCAGTAACAGTTCGGCGTACTTTGTGGCCTCTTTGCAGCTATCGAAGGATATGCCGTTGTACTCAGCCTTCCGGTTGCGGTACTTGCTTTGCTTCGGCTGTAGGCCCAACTGCCGGGCCTGGGCTGTGCTGATGTTCATTCCATTTCCTCAAACAATTTCGTTATTACAAACCTCATTAGCGTTCCTCCTTAATCCAATCTACCCGTGTGAAATCGTCTATTTCAAATATGTCACCGTTCGGCCTAATGCACTGTATAAATTGGTCATATGGCGATAATATGTTTTGGCAAAAGTCAACTCTTGCTATTTTTTCTTCAACCGGATAACCATCGCATGATATGTATCTGATGATCATTCCCCCGCCTCCTCAATCGCTTGTCTGGCTATTTCTATAATTGTGATACACATTGCAATTGCTCCTAACAGCTTATTTATCCATTCCTGCTTCTAGTAATGGATAAATAAAAACATGATTGCCGTAACGCGGTTTCATATTAGCTCTGCCTGGTTCATCAGCCCGAATGCCATTTGCTATTTCGACTTTACCTTTCTCCTGAAAGTATCTGTCTAATGGTTCTTGTTTTAAAACGCGAGTACACCATCTAACTCTTGGCCCCGGTAACATATATTCTCTTCTTTGTAATTCCTGGAAGAAACTTCCTCCGCTTACAACGTGTAACTTTTTCCCGATGTACCGTTCGATTTTTGGCAACATCCAATATGTTTCCGGCAACTCTGCGCCGGTATCGCTAAACACCATTTCAAATTCCTCGCCCCGCTCTTTTAGCAGCAGTGCTAGGGCCGTCGAATCTGCTCCTGAGCTAATGCACACATATCTCATTTCTTTCGCCTCCAACTTTTCCCCGTAACCGGCACGATGTCGCACATTTCACATATGCGTCCGGTTATTCTTTTCCCGACGACAATATCATCACTGCCAAGCCGCTCCTCAAGCTCCTGCAAGGTGAAATTTGTCGTTATCAATGTCGGCAAGCCTTTCATGTATCGCTCGTTAATCAGCTTGTATATTTGTTCCCGCACCCAGTCAGTAGGCTTCTCAACGCCAAGGTCATCAAGTATTACAAAGTGTTTTTCTTTCGCCCTAAAGTATGTTGTTGGCTCGTAGAAGTCGTTTTTGTAATTCTGCCGCAAATCATCCAGTACATTCGACACCACGATAAAAGCGCACGGCAGTCCTGCCCTGTTAGCTTGTCTCATCACCGCATATGCCAGGGAAGTTTTTCCGGTACCCTCATTGCCGATTAGTAAAAGTCCCTTTTTTGTTTGCTTGTTTATGGTCATTGCGTACTGGCGGCATCGGTTAAAAGCTGTTTTGTTATCGTCTGTTACTTTTAGGCGATTGAAATCTGCGCCTTTGTAATGGTCAACCTGATCGGCTTCTGATAATTCCGCTTGCTGCTGTTTTAAGTATTGACAAAACGCCACACCAAACCTGGGAAGTTTAAATCTTCCTGCGTCTGCATGGTTGAAAAACATCATGTAGCCCTTTACAGGCAGTACACAAGCATCTATCCCTTCGCAATTAGGGCAATATGCGTCAGTGTCTAATGCCCAACGTATATCACTTTCGCACATTCGCAAGTCATCATCTGCGTATTGCCTGCCCATGAACAACACGTCAAGTCGGTCCCGAAGTGTCTGTTTCATCGTCTGACCAGGCGCCGGGGATAGCTCCCCAATCTTTTTCTGCTGGCTCATTATCTGGCTGACTGATTCCATTGCCGTTGTTCCTTTCTAGGTATTTGTCTACGTTTGTATCATTGCGGGTAATGTATTCGATTGTTGCATATACCCTTTTGTTGTCATTTTGGCCCATCATATAAGGGGAGGCACGCATGTTTATACAGGCTTCTTTTAGCTGTTCAAGAGAATAATTCTTAAGACGCTGGTTAATCTTGTCCTTGTAAGTTTTTGGTTTGTATTTTGTGCCGTAGATTTCGTTGAACCATTCTGTAAAAACGACATATATATTGTCTTTAATATTGTCTTTAAAAGAATGTATTTCTTGGTGCGCTAATTGACCCCCTGTGCGTCTGCGCTTATTCACCCCCTCTGGTCTGCGCTTATTCACCCCCTCTGGATCATCTGGCCCAGTGTGGGTATTCCAGGTATCGTAATCTTTGTTAAAGGTTATTTGCCGGGGGTTGTTAAAACCTGCCTCTTTAACAATGACTAATATATTACTGTCAAATAGCGCCTGTAATTCACGTCTTATATTTCTCATACTTACACCTATTGTCTGAACAAGAAAACTTAACGATAATTCAGCCTCTTTCCGGTTAAAACCGTAAGTATAGCGCCAGACAACCATAAGGATCCTGAACTGAGTACCGTTTAACGGCGCTTTGGCAATAGCGTCCATTATTTCATTTGACAGCCGCGTAAACTTGTCTGGTTGAGGATTAGCCAACTTTATGCCTCCCTAGCTTCCCTTTTCATCCTCCTGCGCTGCTCCCAAACCGGATGTTCTGCGTTTTTGCGGAACCAACTGCACTGTTGCTTACCCCTGCGCTGTTTGCTCCGGCTGATGCAGCCTTTACATTTGATCTGCGCGTAGGACAGCGGCCAGCGGTGTTTGCTGCAATATCCTGCCTGGTTAATGGGGGGATTGTACGTCATAGGGGGAGCCTCCTTTCAGCTTCCAGTATCGCCCTGCCGAGAATTTCAGCGAGTTGAGGGACTATACTGTTGCCGAGTGCCTTCAGCTTATTTACTCTATCCAGCACGCCTACCGCTATCCTTGTGATGTTTGGTTCTCTGTCCCAATGTCCAGCCAACCCGGAGGATAGCCCATGAGCCACCCCACCCAGGCAGGATTTAACGACCCGCCCATTGTCGGCAGCATCTTGACAACTTGTTCCAGTGTCGGGCTGAAATTGTCGCTGCTGTAACCGCCTATTTTGTTCGCTCTCGGTGTCGGATACATTTTCGCCATTCCTGTTAATGTTGGAACTGGTTTCGTATGATCCCCTCGACTGTATTGATAATTCCCTGCTTCGTGCGATCGCGGTGTCGGCCAAAATTCCCTGTTTATTGCCTGCACATGATCCCGGAGTTTGTAATGCCCCACCTTGTCCGGGTGCATTTTCATGATCCCGCCTTCCCCGTCCGATGCGCTCGGAGTACGCCAAAACTTCACCTGAACTGCTAAATTTGGATACCCATTCTTCCTGTCGTTTGGTCGTTTGCTGTTCATTCTTGCCCTGAATTTCTCCGGATCTTCTTCTATCATTACTGCCCTTGGCGTTTGCCAAAATCCAGACCCTGTCTCGTCTGTGCGGGGCATTGACGGAGCAAGCTGGAATAATAAACGCCGCTGTTTCGTAGCCCTGGTTTTCCAATTCAGAAAGCACAGACTCGAACGGAACCCCGCCTTGTAAACTAAGTATTCCAGTAGGGTTCTCGAAAAGGCAGTATTTTGGCTTGAGTAAGGCAACAATTCTAAGAGCTTCGCCCCAGAGCCAACGGTCATCTTCTGTGCCTCTTCGCTTCCCGGCACAACTGGCCGGCTGACATGGGGGGCCGCCGACCACAATGTCAATTGTTCTGTTGTTGGTAGATTCCTCATTTTCGATCACCCCCTCGTCAATTAGCTGTTGTTTGGTCAACTGCTTTATATCGTCAAATATCGGTATGCCTGGCCAGTGTTTATTTAAAACTTTGCGGCAAAACTGATCTACTTCACAAAAAGCAACCGTTTCCATGCCGGCACGCTCTAAGCCAAGAGAAAAACCGCCGGTCAAATGCCAGAGAAGAGATCAAGAATTCTCATCTTCGGCATACAGCATCACCACACTTTTCCACCATCACATTCCACTGCCACCAGGTTGTATTCGCCCACGGCTGGACATTCGCCACCCGCAGCCACGGGCACGCCTGCCGCTGTGTAGCCATGCTGCTGTAGGTGCTCATGCAGCTTGTCCAGGGCTATTCTGCAAGCTTCTCCAGGTCCCTTACTGACACGCCAACGATTCCCGGTCCTTCGTCATGTTCTGTAGCTTTGAAATGTGCCTCCGGGTGCTGGGGATACATAAACTCGATCATTGCAAAGTTGGCTACGTCTGTTAGGAATTCTGTGTTCCCTGTCCTCTTGTAGGCGTCCAGCCGCTTTTCCAGGCTGGCAATTGTATCAACCATTCCAGGCAAGCAGTTTTCTTTTAATGGTCCGTATCTGTAATGCCCCATTATCATTCTGTTTTGCCGTAATTTATCAAACTTTTCGCTGTAACGGTCCTTGAGTATTTCTTCCCTATTCATTTGTAAACAGCTCCTTTGTCATTTTGTTGACGCTAACAACATGATGTAGCTTGTCCAGGGCTGCTGCGGGTGTAGTGGCGAATAGGCGGCCTTGGAGGTAGGTCATTCTGCTTCGCCACAATCAAACAGGCTTCGATTATCTTCCTCAACTTGTTTCATTCTTTTTAAGGCTATGTCGTAATATTTAGGGGATATTTCTATCCCTATTGAATTACGTCCTAGCCTTTCAGCAGCTTCTAATGTTGTTCCCGTTCCAACGAAAGGATCAAGGATCGTATCACCCTCATTTGAAGATATTTCAATAAATTTTTCTATTATTATTAATGGTTTCTGTGTAGGGTGTTCGAGTCTTTGCTTTCCTTGACAAATAGGATAGGTTAATACATCGTGCATATTGTTCTGAGTATCAAAATTAAAAGTTTTGTTACCCCGATATGCAAATAAAATACATTCTTTACTACTTAGCCAACTAGATTTTCTAAAACTTGGAACAGGGTTTGTTTTGTGCCATATAAGAAGTCTTGTTGTAAACTTTTCTCTGCACCAAAGATTCATTTCAGCAAATGTTTCATGTGAGCAAAATATATACATTGATCCGTCCGGCTTTAATAGTTTTTCTGTTTCTTTAAGAAAAGGGATCGGGTCGAAGTTATAATCCCATTCCCCAAAATCCATTGATAAATCTTTTCTTCCCTTTAAGTTGGCAATACCATTGCCTTTCATACTGACGTTATATGGCGGATCGGTTATTAATAGATCAATGCTTGCGGGAGAAAACTTTCTTAATATTTTTAAGCAATCGCCTTTAATTAGCTCCCACACTCGCTAATTTCCTCCAACTCAACGTTTTTCGCACACAGCGGGCACAGCCGCCGCCCGTCCGTTAGCGGGCATTTGGCGTATGTGCAGCCGCATTTTGGGCAGATGTAGCGGTTAGCGTTCATGCCCAGCACCGCCTTATCTCTTCATCAATGTGTCTGTCTATTCGGGATAACTGTTTCTTTTCAATGCGCTTTTTTCGCGCCCGCCAGTATAGCCAAATTACCCTATCCAACTTTGCCGGTGTCAACAGTTTATTCATTCGCCTGCCTCCGTTTTCTCAATGGTATAAGCCCAGTCCCACGGATTATCCTCAAAGGGATAGCCCCTCTTTGCATATATGGCGTCCCATGCCTTGATAAACTCTGCCCTTGAGTTAAACCCTTCCGCTATTGCGTCGGCCTCTGTGATGCTCTGGATCCGCTCTATTTTTGCCGCAGTCACCAATAGAAACAGCCGTGCGGCCGCACGTGGCATATGGAGGGATGGGCGCCATCCTTTTATGTTTGCATCGTCTGCCTTATAAAGAAAATTCCACGGTTCCATATCGTCTTGCTTCCAAGTTTCCCGCACCCAGAGGACGTCGCCAATAGCACAAGGCGGTTTTACATAGTGTCTTGTTCCGGATGGTAAATATGGATCATCCCAACAAGCATCTCCGATATGTTTGCCGTCCGTTGATGATGTTAACCATCCAAAAAACGGCATATCTTCAGGCGGTTGCGGCTTAACTGGCCGCCTCGTTTGCGTTTTTCTGTTGTCCAGCAGCGCTTTTGTCATCGCTGTGTTAAAGAGTATCGGTTTCACGGTTTGCCTCCTAATAAAGCAATATTGTCGATAGCTCACGGTATATTATTTCCCACGATCGGCCTATAGTTTCAAATGTTTCTAATGACCAGCCTTTTGCTTCTAAATCAGGAAATTCTGCATAAACTAAAACTTCATCCATCGTTTACCTCCCCTGCAGGAGTACCGGCTCACCTCCGGCCTCCTGCTGTATTCCGCCAACGATTGTCAGGCTATGCGCCCGCAATGTATGTTTCCTTTCCTGTTAGCGATTGTATTTCCCGCTTAAACAACTCTGCATTGGAATTCTGATCTGACAAATGGAGCAAGTGAATCTCCTTCACACTCCGCAGGTCATTCGCCCTGAGAAATGCCTTTACGTTCTCCAAGGCAAAGTGAGAGCGCACAATGCGATTCCGTAGCTCCACCGGAACAATTCCGGCTTCAACATTTGCGTTTAGTTGCTCAAGGCTGTAATTGCATTCAACAAGGATGTGTGTCAGCCCGCTGAACTTGTACCGGCAATAAGGCGTGTCCGTGATGTAAACTATTTTTGTCTCTCTGTATGACAGTAAAAACCCAAGCGTTCCCGGAGCATCATGCTTCACATCAAAGGGTAAAATGTTCCACTTACTGGCCTTGAATTGTCCAAGCGGCTTTACCGGCTTTGCTCTGTGCCCAGTCAATTGCAGGGCTTCTATTGTTTCTGTGCTCATGTAGCAGTCAATACCTGCCTTCATTGCATCTATGACGCTTTTCGCATGGTCCATATGGCTGTGAGTAACAAGGCAAAAATCCAATTCCGTTGTTTTAAAGCCTGTCCCCTGCTGAATGCGTTTCCAGGGAATCCCCGCTTCCAGCAGAAATGGAGACTCGCCTGTAACATATATGCAGTTGCCTCCACTCCCACTGGCAAGCGGTATGATTTCCATTAGAATCCCGGTCCTTGCTCAAATAATCCATTTGAAGTATTGGCAGCTGGTTCTACCGGCTTTGTTCCCGTGTTTTCCGGCTGCTGTATTGGCTGTCCAGTTCCTTCTACCGGCTGTTCTCCATCAGCGTTAATCACAGGAGCATCATTCGGCAATTCTTCCGGTGTAATATCAATTATTTCAGTGTTGGCGTTCTTTGCTATTTCCTGGGCAATCTGAGCATCGGCAAGCGTTTCTTCCATATGCTTCAGGCGCAGGTAATCATCATCAATCTTTTGCGAATCTATGGTAATGTCGTTATAGGCTGCCCGGTAGATGGTTTTCCAGCACATGCGTTCATACCAGCCTTCTACCTGTACGGTGCCAACCTTCTTGTTTTTGCCGGTCTTTTCATCTTTTTCCCAGAGATCCTTTTCGCCGCCCCAGAACTCAACGCTTGCATGTTCAGGTCTGCGCTTTTCGATGTCTTTCAGGGTAAAAACAACCAGTTTATTTTTCTCCGGATTATCATTGTAAATATGGTAATAAAAACCGCCCTTGATTTTCCCACGGTTGAAATCGTCCAGGATTTCAAACTCATAAGATTCATATTGATTGTTGCGGTCTTTCTTGAACGACTTGAAGTGGTCATTTTCACAAACAAGCTCAACAACCACATGGTCGGGCACATCCAAGCCGTATTTCTTGCTCTTCAACTCAATGCCCCGGTATTCTTCCAGGAGGGCGATGTCGTATTTTCCGGTGGTATTATTCTTGAATGGAATAACTGCTATATGGTTTTTCTGTGCCGGGTCAAGGCCGATTCTGGCGTAAGAGACAATATTCCGGGCAAGTTCATCCATGTTTACGTTTGCCCAGATAATGGGCACTTGCTCTTGTTTGAATGTCTTTTTCTTGCGCTTCTCTTCTGCGATTCGCAGGGCAGCGTCAATTGCCATAAAATAATTCTGAGCAAGGCGCTTCTGGAAGTTGGTTAGCGCAATTTCTCCGACACTGCTGCCGAACTGGGACACAACCATGTTCATAAAACGGACGTTTATTGGTTCTTCTTTTTTTGCAAGCTGGGTGTTTTCTTTTGGTTCGGTCATTTAAACTGCCTCCTTGTATTCGTTTTCTTCCTGCTCAACCCGGAGCCTCGGATCTTCGGCGCTCACAAATAGGTTAACTACCTGATTCCGCATCTCCGGGATTTCGATAACTGATTCACGATTATCAATCCATATAGGGGGATAAAAATTGTAATGGTCGCATAGTGTGGCAATAATGTCCAGGCCGATTTGAATCCTGGCCCCGGCATTTAGGCCGCTATTGAAAGGTACGCCATTGCCCAGCACTTCGCAGCAGGGATCTATTCCTTGGTTGATCTGTACGTTGAACAATTTAAACCTGGCAATCTTAAACTTAGAGTTAATCCTGCCTTCCAAGAGGTTGACTTTTGCCTTAACAAACAAATCGCAAAGGAATAGCTCGCCCTCAAGTCGCTCATATTCAGCGGCAAGCGTGCGCTCCTGCTGCTTCAGGTCGGCAATGCGCTTTTCTCCGTCAGCACGGCTTTTGAATCTCAATTGACTGCTTTCCAGGGCAATGATTTCCCCGTTGAGCGTTTCAAGTTCCGTTTTAATGCGGTCGGTAGCATTCTGGCTACCGTTTGCCAAGGAAGCGATTTCTTCGTTGAGGCGTTTCTTTTCGCCTTCAAGAATGGTTATTTCTGGATTGTAGGGAGTGGCGTTTTGAAGTTTGTCTATCTCTGCGGTAAGCTTTGCTTCAACATCTTTTGCAGTGGCAAGCTCCGTTTGGGCAGTATCGATTTTTCTTTGCAGATTAGCGTTAGCAGACTTTAAATCAATATTGTTTTGCGAATAGTATTTTCCGTCATTGGAGATTCTTTCGAGTTCTACAGATTTACTCAGGTTGAATTTTTCAAGTGCTTTCTGTCTGGTTTCTTCGAGTTGCTCTTCTGGAATTGACTGTCCGCAAGTAGGGCATGTATCAGGCTGCTCAAGGGTAAATTCCTGCTTGTTTACTTCATGCCACTTGACACGAAGGCCAATCATAATAGTTTCTTGGTCTTTTAATTTTTTGTTGTTATCTTCAATCTGGCCTTTATCTTTGCGAATCTCGCTTTCAAGATTAAAGACTTTTTCGTAGGCATCGCTAAGTTCTTTCCGTTTCTCACTGACTGCCTTCTGATTAGCCGCAGTATCAGCATTCTTATGCTTAAGAATCTCCGCTTCAATCTCCCGCAGCTGCTTCTGTAGCCGCGACGCATCGCCGCCGTTCTGCATGTCGGCAAGTTCCTGCTGTTTGACTTGGAGGACAGCCCGTTTCTCGGCCAGGTCAGCGGCAATCTTTGCGGCATTCAGGCCGGTTATGTTCGGCAACGCCCGGTTCGCTTCGTCAATGCGAACCGGAATCGATTTCTTTGTTTCGTTGATCTTCTTCTGTTTAGCCTTGACGAGCTCTTTATGGTCCTCAACGGTGTGGTCGCTGATAATCTCAGCCAAACGCGAAAGCCTTTTATCGGAATTAATCACGTCCGAATCCGAAACATCGCCGCCGCATACTTCAAGCAGCAGTTCCCGACGCTTTTCCCATTTCAGCGTCTCAGAAAAGTAGAGTGGGTTAGTTAAAATTTTGAAGGTCTCTTCCGGCGCAATGCCGGAAACAAAGGTATCATAATCCTTTTCCGGCTTTGGGATATCATTGATGTAATACTCATTTGTGTGTCCTGAAAAGACGGTTTTTCCGGAACCTCGCTTTGTTGTCCACTTCTCTTTGAAAACTTTCTTCAACGTCACTTGCTTACCGTCAATCTCAAATGTTGCCTCAACCTCGTGGTCAAGACCGGACAGGGCATTATTATCGCTATCCAGGGTTTTAATTGAGAAATCTTTCCTGTTGAGGCTATCCTTGCCGAATAGTAACCAACTAAAGGCGCTTGCCAGCGTTGTTTTTCCTGTTCCATTTTTTCCAAACACGGAAACATTCTGGCCGTTTGCCTCCAGCGTAAATCTGCCGCTGCCCATGAAATTATTCAGGCTGAGTCGTATCAGTTTCATTGATTTCCTCCTTCGGTCCCCGCAAATTCTCGCCCTTAGCGATTGCAATTTCGCCACTGGGCATTTTGATGTGGTACAGATTTGTTACTGCCGGACTTACTGCCGACGGAAACGGTCCATCAACAATCTCAAGGAAGACTGTCTCCGGCAAGCCGGTATGCTTGACAAGCACCCCAGGCAGGAATACGGGCAACTTATACCCAGGTCGCAAATGCTCCGGCCAGGTACTGATCCATTCTTCGATTTTCCAACTGAGCTGTTGTAATGTTTCCTCAAGACCGTAACAGCTTGTCGTGATTATCTTTGCCTCCGGATACGCCGCTGTCGCTTCAGCGTACCAGCCGTCGTTCGTCGGGGTCAGTTCTATGTTGATCTTGATTGACTCGTTGTTCATCCTTACCCTCCGTTTCTCTTAGCTCCCCGCCGCAGTCGCATGTCGGCTTTACCAGCAGTTCCAGCGATGCAGCAGAGTAATAAGGCTCCTTACACTCCGGACAAATTAGCCTTCGCATGTATCACCTGCGCATTTCTTGCAGAGCATCACCGGTTCCGCCTCTTCTCCGCCGCAGCGGCTGCACACGGGAGATTGATACTCCCTCAGGATGATCTGCCTGTCCTCTACAAAAAATTCCATAGGCGCTCCCTCCGGCAGAAACAGGGTTTTCCTCAGTTCTCTCGGGATTACAACCCTACCCAGGTCGTCGATACGCCGGACTATGCCTGTTGCTTTCATTCTTTCGCGGTCCTTTCTTTTTAGTTAGCTACCTTAAATGGTTCTTCCCATTTAACTCCGATATAGTCTAGTACCTGCCCCCAGCCCATTTTGTACATCCAGAACTGCCATTCTTTGGGGTTATCCTCCCTGAGCCTATCAAACCGGTGCGGGCGCTTCTCAATATGAATCCCGAAGCCGCACATGGTGCAGCCGGTTCTCTTCGCTCTGGTAGTGTCCAAGGTGCCATCAGGCAGCTTGACTATTTCGCCATAAATTTCTGGTACCGGAACTTTGAGTTCAAGAGCTAATTGCAGGAGGTCTGTCTTGCTGAATATTGCAAACGGACAGCTGCGAGTGACTGTCTTACCGTAATAGTTGCAGCCATTTTTTATAAGTCCCAACTCTCGTTGCCCTCCCTCCGAAGCCATAAGTCCGAGATATGGGCTTAATCTGTTTTGCTTTGCAAAATCATCCACCGGCTTTTCTTTCATCCAATAGCAGCACCTGTCTGATACCTTGAAAGGAGCGGTTTTACATTCTAGATCTGGTCTATGGTCGTTATATAAGCCGCCAAAAAGCTTCAGCCATTTATCGGGCAATTTGATTTTGTCGCTGTGTTGAAATTTACCCTGCGCCCCCATATCGCCAGTCATCAGAGCGTGAATAAATGTTTGCTTTGGGTTATCCGGCTTTTGTAAGTGCTCAATTTTTCGGGCTTTCATCTTACTGATAACGGGATACCCGAATTCTTTTAGGACCTGTACTTTACTTTTATAGGGCATTAGGAAAATCATGTTTTCCATTTGCCTGTGTACCCGCTGAATACTTCTGTCTTCAAGGGCTGATACAGATACTCCAGGAATATTTTTGTTTACATATTTGCGCAAGAAAAGCAGAAGAGTAATACTATCTAACCCGCCAACTGAGCAGTAAACCTCACCTTGCAAGTGATCGTAAAATTCCTGTGCCTTGAATATTGCGTGGCTGAGTTTATGTTCGTAAGGCAGACTTTGTTTTTGTTTGAATTCCCAGCGTTCCATCAGCTATTCTCCGATCAAAGAAGATTTGCGGGGCCGGGCCTGATATTCGGGCCACTCATATACGGCCCCGCTTATATAAGGGAGGAGGTTATTAGATACCCTAACGCTTAGGGTTGGGGTTGACGCCTTAAAAAAGTCCGTGATATAATCTGATTAACATATTTTCCTTCTGTGCCGCTCTTGCCAGCGGCTTTTCATTTTATTACTCCCGCCCATCTTAAAAATGCCCAGGCTGCAATTACACCGGCAACGGTCATCACAAGCCCTGAAGTTAGCACCTTAAGTATTCTGTGATTAATCCGGTCTATCCGCTCATTCATCACCGCCCTTACTTGGGCATCGGTAAGTCTCAATGCGATCACTCCTTCCTATACCGCTACTCTGCCCGGCCACAGCCCGCGCAGAAATCCCATGCTGTCCATGTAATCGCATCTGCCGCAGTGAGTACAGAGCCTCACCCTGCGCCGTTGATGCTTGCCATGAACAATAGCTTGTCCGCAGTGCTTACAGTACATCTCCTACGCCTCCCTTCCATATCCTGGCCTGCCTGGCAAACCGGGAAATGATTACCAAAGCAAAAGGGTAAAAAAATTTAGCAGGGCAAAAATACCCGCTAAATAGTTAGTTAAGTTAGCCTGTCGTGCTAAACGTAAGCGGCTGGCCGGTCATGTAGCGAATAAACCGCTCAGTATTGATATAATAGGCCCATTCGGTCATTTCTACGCCGCAGCCAAACGGAAACTTGCCGCCCTGAAGTCCCATCATTAAAAAGCGTGGGTTAACTCCCATGATTGCTGCTGCATCAATTATTTTTACCCGCACAGGACGTGGCTTTGCATCTATGAGCTCTTGCAAGGTCATGGGTAAACACTCCTTACGCTGATTTTTCAGCTAGGTAATCTATACTTACCTGAAAGTAATCAGCTATTCTTTTCATTTCTGTCAAAGTAAACTCTCGTTTACCGTTTAATTTCCAGCTAAATGAGTTATTAGACATTTTCATATACTTTGCCATGTCCGTAATTGTTACGCCTTTACGAGCCATTTCGGCTTTTAAATTTATGAGCATTTTGACATCCCTCCTGACGGTCACTAGCTTATGTTAGTAATCATACTCTCATTAGTTAGCTCTGTCAATAGGTTCTTGTAAAAATAAATAACTTATGTTAGTATATTAAAAAGATAGATATATCAAGAAAAGGGAGAGATCGGGAGCATGGATACAGAAAAGGAATTTATGTTTATTTTTAGAAATTTACTTGACAAGAAAAATCTTAAGCAGGCTGATTTATGCAGACTTACGGGAATTGAAAGTTCTTTGATGTCTGAATATTTTAATGGCAGAAAAAGCCCGGGCCTCCATAATGCAAAACTCATAGCTGATGCCCTTGGAGTAACCTTAGATGAACTGTCCGGAAACAAGGTGAAGGAGGGCAGTTATGTTCTTAACAATGAAGAAAAACGATTATTAGTAAAGTGGAGACAGTTAACCCGTGAAAACAAATACAAAATATGGGGCCGCATAGAAGAAAAACTTGACGAAAGCTCTGCTGATGCCTATCGTGCGAAAAGGAAGGCGCAATAAAAATATTTTGTTTGTAGACTTCAGAAGGCGGCGGAATTAATATGCCTCGCAAGAAAACGACCAAAACAAAACGGGATGATTTCAAACGGCCAAATGGACATGGATCAGTCTATAAGCTCCCAGGGAACAGGAGAAGGCCATGGATAGCCAGGATAACCAGCGGCTGGGACGAGGACAGCGGAAGACAATTATTTCAGACTATAGGATACTACAAAGAAGAGGAAGAAGGAGAAGCCGCTCTTGCTCTTCACCGGGTAAGTCCTATATCACCGAAAGCCGGAATATCATTGGGGGAATTATATGAGGAGTGGTCTGCCGGGAAATATCAGTATATCAGCAGGCAGACGGCAGATAATTATAAAGCCGCCTGGAAGTATCTGAGCAAATATAAAAATGAGAAAATAAAAGACATCCGGACGGCGCATTTACAGGGCATAATAGACGGATGCCATAAGGACAAAATGAGCAGGTCAACCCTGGAAAAGATTAGAATTGTATCTGTTTCTCTTTTTAATTATGCAATAGAAAATGATATAGTCAATAAAAATTATGCTTCATTTCTTCATTTGCCAAAAACTGAGAGGATCGAAAAAGAGCGTTTTAGCGATCTGGAAATTAAAAAGATGTTCGATTCGACGCCGAAAAATGAATGGATAACTACGGTCCTAATAATGATCTATACGGGCTTAAGAATTACTGAGATGCTTCTTTTGACTAAATTTAATGTTAATCTTGATAAATGGATTATAACCGGAGGAATAAAAACAGAAGCCGGTAAAAATAGAGGCATACCAATAAACGATAAAATAAAGACTTATGTAAAACTTTGGTATGATAAAAATGGACAGGCCCTTATCTGTCACAAAGAAGGAAAGGGCATTTTAGCAAAGTATTATAGGGAGGAATATTATTACCCTGCCCTAGAAGCCGCCGGGGTAAGAAAACTTGTTCCGCATGCCTGCCGCCATACCTGTGCCAGCCTCATGGCAGAAAAAGGAGTAGATCCGATCTTTATTCAAAAGATTTTGGGTCATGCTAAATACGCGACAGCGGCAGAAATTTATACTCATCTGGAAGAAGAAAAGCTAAAAGAGGCCATAAATAAGATATGAGAAACTATGAGATATTACCTGGGTAACTAACACGTAACTAACAATATACCTTGTGTATCAATAACGCCAACATACAACTCTTGACTCACATTCAAGAGGCCGCTGGTTCGAAACCAGCCGTGCCCACCAGATTCATCACCTGAAACTATGTTTTATTGCTACGGTAACTAACAGGTAACTAACATAATTTTTCAAACAAAAAGCCCGCCCAGTTATCTCCCGGACGGGTTTCTTATTTGTGGATTTATTACCTTGATGCTGCTGTAACAACCCCGTATTCTGCGCTTGTGTCGCTCTCAGCCACAGATTTATCGCCTTTAAATATTTCTACCTTCAGCGTTCCGGGTTTATCTTTCTTCTGAAAACTGACTGATACCATTGTGCCGTCAACAGGAATATCCATCGGCACAACTCCGTCAATGCTCTTTGAAACGCTTTTTCCATCAGCGGTAACCAGCATATAACTGCCGCTAAATACTGTTCCCTCAGTGCCCGATACCTTGACCACGAACGCT
>Ga0265297_10005494_pt1 | contig 19301 bp, 13 predicted proteins | sample Munlanlwell13791_FD_192502 | JGI IMG/M metagenome (GOLD analysis project Ga0265297, IMG submission 192502) | Leachate microbial communities from a municipal landfill in Southern Ontario, Canada - Leachate well 137-91 | ecosystem: Engineered > Solid waste > Landfill > Unclassified | place...
GACTTTTCTCACTTTGAGCCTGTTACGGCATATGAAATCAGTGTTATCGAACGACTGGTTAATGAGCAGATTCGATTGAATAACCCGGTTTCTGCGCAAGTCATGGCAAAAGATGATGCCGTTAAAGCCGGTGCAATGGCTCTGTTTGGCGAAAAATACGGTGACGAAGTTAGGGTGTTGAAAATTGGCGAATTCTCAACCGAGCTTTGCGGCGGTACACATGTCGAGCGAGCCGGTGATATAGGCTGCTTTAAAATAATCAGCGAAACCGGTGTTGCCGCAGGCATCAGGCGTATTGAAGCAGTAACAGGCAGTGGCTGTATCGACTGGATTGAAAGTCGTGACAAAGCGCTTGCCAGTATTGCCGGGCTGCTAAAAAGTGCGCCGGAAAAGGCGCCTGAAAAAGTCGAGCAGTTGATAGAGAAAAACAAGTTATTGGAAAAACAGCTGGAGCGGTTGAATGCAAAGTTGGCCAGTTCAGCGGGTAGCGAACTCGGCGCTCAGGCTGTTGATGTCGGTGGCATTAAGGTATTGGCGGTTAAGTTGGAGGATGTCGATTCTAAGTCATTGAAAGATATGGCGGAGCAATTAAAAAATAAATTAGGCAGCTCTGCCATCGTTTTAGCGGTTGTTGATGGTGACAAGGTCAGTTTGGTCGCCGGTGTCTCCAAGGATCAGATGGGACGGATAAAAGCCGGTGATCTGGTTAATTTTGTAGCCACAAAAGTCGGTGGCAAAGGCGGCGGCCGGCCTGATATGGCTCAGGCCGGCGGTAATGATCCATCAGGATTGGCGCAAGCATTGGCTCAAGTTCCGGCTTGGGTGCAAACGCAATTGGACGCATAAAAAGGTTTATTGAATGGCATTATATGTATATAAATTTGGCGGCACTTCGGTAGGCTCTGCCGAGCGCATTAAAGCGGTCGCCGAAAAAGTTAAACAAGCCCGCGATCTGGGTGATCAAATTGTTGTCGTGGTTTCTGCGATGAGTGGTGAAACCAATCGCCTGGTTGCATTGGCAAAAGAAATGCAACCGCAACCCAATGAAAGAGAGATGGATGTCTTGCTGTCAACCGGAGAGCAGGTCACTGTTTCGCTGTTAAGCATGGCTTTACATGCGCTGGGCTGTGATGCATGTTCTTACACCGGCAGCCAGGTAAAAATTCTGACTGACAGCAGTCACACCAAAGCCCGAATACGCGAGATAGATGATGCACGCATACGAGCTCATCTTAACGAGGGTAAAGTGGTCGTTGTGGCGGGTTTTCAAGGGGTTGATGAGCATGGCAACATCACCACACTAGGCCGTGGCGGCTCTGATACTACGGCAGTTGCATTGGCGGCAGCCTTAAAGGCTGACGAATGTCATATTTATACTGATGTCGATGGTGTTTACACGACTGATCCCAGGGTAGAACCCAAAGCCCGCAGGCTTGATAAAATTACTTTTGAGGAAATGCTGGAAATGGCCAGCTTAGGCTCAAAAGTATTGCAGATCAGATCGGTAGAATTTGCCGGTAAATATAACGTTGCGTTACGCGTATTATCATCATTTAAAGAAGGTAAGGGTACGCTCATTACCTACGAGGAATCACAAGTGGAAAGTGCTTTAATTTCAGGAATCGCATTTAATCGGGATGAGGCTAAATTAACCATCACTGGCGTACCGGATTTGCCAGGGGTTGCGTTTAAAATTTTGGGGCCTATAGCCGATGCCAATATCGAAATTGATATGATCATTCAGAATATAGCCGATGATGCGACGACAGACTTTACTTTTACGGTACATCGCAATGATTACCAGAGGGCGAAAGCCGAGCTTGAAAAAGTATGTGTTGAACTGGGAGCTCGAAAAGTCATTGGTGATGACAGTATTGTAAAAATTTCAATTGTAGGTGTGGGAATGCGTTCGCACGCAGGAATTGCCAGTACAATGTTCAAGGCACTTGCAGAGGAAGGTATTAACATTCAAATGATTTCTACATCGGAAATTAAAATATCTGTCGTTGTGGATGAAAAGTATCTGGAGCTTGCAGTCAGGACGTTGCATACTGCATTTAAATTAGATCAAGAAATGGCATCTTAGTCTTTATTTATATGAAAAAGCTGCTATAATTGATTATCTTAGTTGGTCGCTGTGTAAGAGCAGTGAATGTTAACGAATTATAGGGAGTATAGCCATGCTTATCTTGACTCGTCGGGTAGGAGAGACTCTGATGATTGGTGATGAAGTTACAGTCACTGTTCTTGGTGTCAAAGGAAATCAGGTTCGCATAGGTGTTAATGCGCCCAAAGAAGTATCTGTTCATAGGGAAGAGATTTATGAAAGAATCAAAAAAGAACAGGCTGAATCGACAGGCTTAACAGGTTCTGAAGAGTAAGACTTCTTGGGTGTAGGCTGAACATTTAGCCTCATTTTAGCCGCTAGAAAAATTTTATTAGCATTATTGAGAGCTACTGCTTTCAAATTATCCCTTAGTAAAAGGTTGTAAATTAAGGGATATATCATTTCTGTTTGGAGAGTTGGCCGAGAGGCTGAAGGCGCTCCCCTGCTAAGGGAGTATGGGTTTTATCGCCCATCGAGGGTTCGAATCCCTCACTCTCCGCCATATACTCGAAATAACCGATTGTTTTTTAAAGACAATCGGTTTTTTTATGTATTTTAGCCCCACTTTCAGTCCCACTTTGTGCTTTGACTCGGATTGAATCCCGTTGAACAATCTCTTAGCAACGGCTGCCGATCACCACGTATAAAAAAGCCGGTGTTACCCGGCCTTGTTTACTTTGTCACACTTTCAAACCTTACATTATCGCGGTTATCTATTATGCCAGCGCAAAAATCACGTATGGTCTTTATTTTTGCCTGCCCGATGCCTTTGATACCCAACAGTGTTTCATCGCTTGCAGCTGCAATGCGGTTCGGTGTGTCTAAGCCTAGCCTGGATAATTCTGTAATTGTTGCGTCATTTATTTTTGGGATTTTATCTATAAATCGCGGGAAAAAATTTCCAATTATTTGATCTATTCCACCATGCTCATCAATAAGTGGTTCCCAGTTGCTCTCCGTCAGTTCATTGCGCAACTTGTCAATACGACTCTCCATTGAATTATTTGATTCTACAATTTTTCGAACAGAAATAAGGAATGGCAAATAATCTTCCACTTTTATCTGTCCAATATCCGACGACACGGTTGAATCCGGCAATTCTGGCAAATCAATGCCAAGCTCTTCCCACGAAGTTAGTTGTATATTCCAAATGCCTTCCCACATCTCCTTGACGATTACGGGCGGCTCCGTGTTCATATTTGTATGAATCTCACCATGCCGTAATAATACATGCAGTGGAGTGCGAAGCTGCATAGTTGCACAAAACTCCATCCCCTTTATGACATCATCATTATCTTTCCAATCGTTAATTGTGTTATTTTGACTTTCCTCAGTTATTGCAAAGATTTTAGGCTTTGATTGAGCTTTAGGCTTTTTCTTTGAAGGTTTCCTTTTAGAATCGCCAAAAAATGCTTTCATAACTAGATGAATAATTCCCACAACGCTCTCCAAATAATATTTGTAACGCCTAAACTACGGCGCCTTGCTGCATCATAATGCAGAAATATATTCAGCGCAGACAAAAAGGCGAGGGTGTAAGAATTTTTGTGTAAACGGTCATTTGGCGGGAAACTGTCACCACTTAGTAAGGAGTAGAAATGACCTTAAGCAACCAAGAGGTTGATGGAGCGAGCTCTTGAAGTCGAGCTGGCTGAACACCTTGGTCACAGCAGACATGAACCGGTTGTCAATCCGGCTGGCAACACTCGTAACGGTAAAAGTAAAAAGACACTTAAGGGGGAGTTCGGTGAGCTGCCGATTGAAATCCCTCGTGATCGCCATGGCAGCTTCGAGCCGCAGATTATCCCCAAACATCAAACCCGCTGGAACGGTTTCGACGACAAGATTCTGTCGCTGTATGCCCGCGGCATGACGGTGCGGGAGATTCAGGCACATCTCGCCGAAATGTACGGCACCGAAGTCTCGCCCACGTTGATTTCATCGGTCACCGATGCTGTTATCGAAGACGCCAGGGCATGGCAATCGCGTCCGCTTGATACGGTGTACCCCATCGTCTATCTGGACTGCATCCATATCAAGGTACGTGATGCCGGAACGGTGCGGACGAAGGCCGTCTATCTGGCGTTGGGTCTTAACCTGTCCGGCGAGAAGGAGCTGCTCGGCCTCTGGATTGCCCAAACCGAGGGCGCTAAATTCTGGCTACAGGTGGTGACAGAACTCAAGAATCGTGGCGTACAGGACATCTTTATCGCTTGCGTGGATGGCTTGAAAGGTTTCCCTGAAGCTATCGAAACGGTTTACCCCAAGACTGCGGTTCAGCTTTGCATCGTGCATCTGGTCAGATACAGCCTGAACTACGTTAGCTGGAAACTGCGCAAGGCGGTAGCGGCTGATTTACGTACGATCTATACAGCGGCGACTGTCGAAGAAGCCGGGATGAGGCTGGACGAATTCGAAAGCAAATGGGGGGCTGACTTTCCTAGCATTGTCCAATCCTGGCGACGCAACTGGACACGCGTCATCCCATTCTTTGATTACCCACCAGAAATCCGGCGCATTATTTACACCACTAACGCAATAGAGTCGGTAAACATGAGTCTGCGCAAGATCACCAAGAACAGGGCAGCCTTCCCCAGCGATGAAGCCGTGCTGAAATTGTTTTACTTAGCATTGATGAATATCAGTCAAAAATGGACAATGCCACTCCAAAACTGGAAAGCCGCTCTCAACCGATTTAGTATTATGTTCGAGGATCGGATGCCTATCCGATAATTGAAAAATCCGTTTACACAAAATTCGGGACACCCTCTCTTGTAGGCTCCAACGCGAAGTAGGCAATGCTCTGCTTGGCCGCAGCGGGGACGGCGAAAACCCTGATTCCAGCGAGCCTGTTTCAACGCATCCTCGTATTACTCCTCGGTGCTAAACTGTTGCAGAAATGTGGCCAAAGATAAGCCCGGTTGGTATTGAATACGCTTCATTGCTATAACAGGCTACTCCTTAGTAGATTGGCGACCAGTATGGCTTTATAATTGAAAAATGCTGATGTCCGCTAAAACTGGCTGAAGAAGCTTTCTAATCAAGATAGCTGAAGAGGCCAAAAAGCGTGAATGTACCGTTGCTACGTCTTGGCGGATGGATATGAAACCTACGTTAAAGTCAAAGACCAATGAGTTTACATGTTCCGAGCTGTCGATAAATTCGGTGACACCGTTGATTTTATGCTGTTTGAAGATCGTGACGAAATGGCTGCCACTACGTACTTTAAACAAAAGATCAATGGCAATGGCTTTCCGCGCAAAATCGTCATGGATAAAAGCGGTGCTAACTATGCGGGCCTTGAGAATAGCGATATGTTATTGATGCTGGCAGGATTGATTGGTTTTAGAAATCTGTCAGGTCAAATATTTGAACAATTTGATCGAACAAAATCATCGGTTTATTAAAAAGGTCACCAAACCGATGATGAGATTTAAGGCTTTCATTCGGCAAAGGCTACCATCGACGGAATTGAAATGGCTTATATGAGTGCTATCCGAGGAAAACATGCCCGCTTATAAGCAGTTTATGGCTTTAGCAGGATAATGTTGTCCGCAGATTAATGCGGTTTGGTATCTGTAATTATTTGCGACAGAATCTTTAATTTTATACTCTAATAAATAGATAGGTCGTTATTTTCATTATTTATCAATGCGTTATTATGTTTTTTAACGCCTAAACTTTACTAACTAATATATGAAAATTGTATATTTCAATTACATTTCCAATGCTATTGGGCCCATGATTAGAACGCTGGAGATTGCTAAAGCATGTAGTGATAACAACATCTATGTCGTTCTCCATTTTATGCGTAAGGACTTTAATCCTCCAGAATTTATATTTGATCGAATTAGAGAATATCAGGGTGAAAAGTTAAAGATTTACTTTCCGCCGATTCATGATACTAGTCTAAATTCTCAAAGTAATGAAACAATGCATTCTGTCAATGTTGCTCCGATGCCGCCGAAGATGAGTGCTTTCGGATTATTACGGCAGGGATTATTATCTCTTAGGTATATTTTTCAGGAAATTAAAATTATCCATTATGAAAAACCTGATGCTATTATGGCTCGTCCCGATGATGCGTTTTCTTTTTGTTTTAGTGGAAAAATAACCAAAACCCCAATCGTATTAGATACTGATGGACCAGTTGAAGAATTAGATTTATATTGGGGTGTATATTCAAAATATTTTAAAATATTCGATTCTTTTCGCGCTAGATCATCTAATGCAGTCCTTTGCATTTCAAGAGTATGCAGGGATTTGTGGATCGATAAACAACTTGATATTAAGAAGTTGTTTATAGTACCAAATGGGGCTAATCCAGATGAATTTTCACCACAAGCTTCTGAACAAAGAAAGATTTTAAAACTCAAAAATAAGCTTGATGGAAGTAGAGTGATCGGTTTCTCGGGTAATCAGAGAGTTTGGCATGGTTTACCAAATCTTTTAATTTCTTCTTTGGTACATTTGAAGGCTAATAAAGATATTAAATTATTGATTATTGGATGCGGGAAAAACATTAAAATGTTAGAGGAATGTAATATTCCGGATAAAATTATTAAAAATCAAATTATCTTTACCGGACAACTTAGCTATACGGATATGGCAAAGTATATTGATCTTGCTGATATCATGGTAATGCCATATGACATCCTGAAATTGTTTTATTTTTCACCAATGAGGATGTTTGAAGCGATGTCAGCTGGAAAATTATTAATTACGTCAAAACAAGGTCAAATGCAAGATATTCTTGGCGAGCAAAGTGCTGTTATTTTTTTTGATCCTGAAAAAGAAGGTGATCTTGAGCGTATATTGGGAAATGCAATATATGATGATGAGCTGATAGCGACTGGAGTTCGTAATCGCGACTATTTGCTGGCATCACATACTTGGAAACATCGAGGCCAAGAAATCAGTAACGCTTTAATTTATGCGATTAATGACAATTATACCAAATCATAGTGCTTGCTCCGTAATTATAAAAATTAGATGAAGCTTTTATTTTTAATCGAAAACAATGAGCCTCATTCTACAGGAGGTGGATATTATGCCATTTTCAAGTTTGCAGAATTTTTAGCCAAACGAGGACATGATATATTGATTTATGCTGTCCACGATTATCAATGGATAATCGAGAAACCCAATTTAAGGATTTACTATAGGCCAAGTGTTTACCATAAAAATCGTGTGATGCGTAAATTTGATAAATTATTAGACTACGGATGCGATCGAATACTTCTAACTAAACTTATCGATGAGTTTTCTCCCGACTGGATTTTTGGTGTATTAAAAGAGTCGGCTATTAAGGCTGTTCAACTGGGAAAGCAGTTTAATATACGTGTGGCAAATTTTATATATGAATGTCCAAACTGGTTGAGAACAATATATGGACAGGAATTGTATGACCAACAAAACAAAGGATATACGCGTAAGTTATGGGAGATGACGCGAGTTGCATATCTGGAATCTGATATTCTCTTTCCCAATTCCACGCTTTCGAAAATATTTAACCAGGATTGGTTAGGGATAGAAACGATTAACGCCCCAATTTATCCAGGTATTGACCCTTTGCAAATGGCATTTGAACAACCTGATTATTCAGATAAAAATAAATCTGTTCTTTATGTCGGCCGATTAGCCAAAGAAAAAAATGTTCATCACCTTATCGAAGCGTGGAAGCTTATGCCAAAAGACATCAGCTTGCATATTGTTGGTGATGGTCCAGAGAAACGACGCTTACAAGAGCAGAGCATTCATTTGCCCCATGTTACATTCCACGGGTTTGTCTCCGACGAACAGTTATGGACCTTATTTAAATCATCTAAGATGCTGGTGTGCCCATCGAATTTTGAAGGTTTTGGCATGCCTCCCATGCAATCATTGTATTTTGGGAAACCATGTTTGGTTTCTGATATTCCAATATTCCATAGCATATATGGTAATTATGTTGATTATTACGAAGTTGGAAATATTGACCAGTTGGTCAGTGGCGTGCAAAAAATTTTAAACAATGAAGCGTATATGGAAGAAAAAGGACAGGCTGGTCGTTTATATATTTTAGAAAATTTTACTTGGGAATTAGCTGCAGAAAATATAGAAACTTCCCTATTAAAGTTTAATTCGTTAATAAAATGATAGTTAAGTTACCCATGGGTAGCTTCTCATCCGGTGCAGGTTATAGCGGACCCTAAAAATTAGACCAGATACTAAGGAGGAATGGTGTCAAAATAAAGGTCTAAAAACGGGGACATAACAATGAGTACAAAACGCAAAATACACAGCCGCCAACTTAAGCAAAAGTTGCTTTAGAAGCTTACAAAGCGGATAAAACAAACGCAGAATTGGTTTCTATTCATAAAGTAACATCGGGTCAAATTAACACCTGGAAAAACAGTTGCTTGATAGCGCTGCGTCATTGTTTGAGGCTGGACTTCCAAAGCACTTGACGTAGTGACTTTAACTGCGCCGTTGTACGAGGAAATAGACCGGTTAAAAGTCGAACTGGACTGGCTAAAAAAGTTAGCTAATCCGCCGGTAGTGAAGCAATCTTGGCTAGAGCGCAATCATGAACAGCTCAGTTTACGTCGCCAATATGAGCTGTTGGGCTCAATGGATCAAGGGTATATTATCAACCAGAACCGGTGTTGTCTGAAGAACTTGTACTCATGAGAATGATTGATATAGCGGCTATGTGTTGTCGTGGATGCTATCCAACACACTTGTGATACCTTGTTTTATATTGAAGAGCTGGTGCAAACCCTGGCTTTGAATACGTCTGATATCTTTAATACTGATCAAGGCGCCCAATATACCAGTCTGGTATTTACCCAGCTATTGCTAGATAAAGACATCAAAATAAGCACTGGATGGACGTTGACGGGACTTCGATAATATTTTTGTTAAACGAATGTGGCGGACTGTAAAATACGAAAACATTTATATGAATGACTATCAATCAGTGCCTGAACTGCGATTCGTGCTTAATCAGTTTTTTGAATTTTATAGTCATCAGCGGCTTCATCAAAGTTTGAATTATCTAACACCGGCTGAGATATATTTTTCATTAAAATGACTTAATGATTTCTCCTTACGTTTGTTAAAAATTGGTTTGGACATTGGGGTCCCGCTTTAGGTAAGAGCAGGATAAATAAAAATTTATTAAAACAAAGTGTGCCAAAAATGGGAATGATTTGTTATTTGAATGAATTTGGCGAGGGTTCTTATATTGAGCCAACAGAAACGCAAGAGTACTTCTATATTGATAAAATAAAAATAGTATTCGGTGTGGGGGTGTGTCTTGAGTAATAGAACGCTGCGTATCCTTGGAACGCGAGGCGTACCCGCCGCGCACGGCGGTTTTGAAACTTTTGCCGAATATTTGGCACTTTTTCTGGTTGATCGTGGTTGGGCTATCACTGTGTATTGCCAACAGGATGGAAAAGGCCCAATACATGAAGATAACTGGCGTGGTATACATCGGCTACATATACCGGTGCATCAGCAGGGGCCTTTGGGTACTATTGTTTTCGATTGGAGAGCAATACAACATGCGGCACATAACCCGGGGTTGACGCTGACTCTGGGTTATAACACGGCAATTTTTTGTGCCTGGTTGCGGCTTAAGCGCGTGCCCAATCTTATTAATATGGATGGAATCGAATGGAAACGCAAAAAATGGGGCATATTACCGAAGGCTTGGTTTTACCTGAATGATTGGGCCGGGTGTTGGCTGGGCAATCATCTCATTGCCGATAATCCGCAGATAAAGACGCATTTGATATCGCGAGTTTCAGGCGATAAGATCACTATGATCCCCTATGGTGCTGACCGGGTTAATGGGGCTACACCTGAAACTTTGCAAGCACTGGGTTTGGAACCTAGATGTTATCTGACGCTGATTGCGCGTCCTGAACCTGAAAATTCGATACTCGAAGTGGTTAGCGGATTTTCACGTAAACCGCGCGGAGTAAAGTTGGCGGTTCTTGGTAATTATGATGTAGAAGGCAATGCTTATCATCGGGCAGTAAAAAATGCCGCGAGCGAGGAAGTTTGTTTTCTAGGTGCGATTTACGATAAAACAATACTGCGCGCTCTGCGGTACCATTGCGCAGCATATATTCACGGACATCAGGTTGGTGGCACTAATCCTTCGTTAGTTGAGGCCATTGGGGCTGGCAATCCGGTGATTGCCCAGGACAATCTTTTCAATCGTTGGGTTGCCGGCCCAACTGCCGATTATTTTGCGGATGTTGATGGATTTGAGAGAGTATTGGAAAAGACATTGGCTTCGTCAGAAAAGCTTGCACAAATGAGGCAAGGCAGCCAGGCACGTTTCGATGAAGCTTTTACTTGGGAGAAGGTGCTAGCTGATTATGAAGCGTTACTTTCACGCTGGTTGCCTGAATGATCCTAAAAAACCTTCTTTCCGGTATTCCGGCTTTCTATGCAAAGAAACTGATTGGCCCCTTACACATCGAGGTGTGGTTCTGCCGCTAATTTTGTCAGTCTGCGCGATACTTACCAATTTTAGCAGTTGCAAAACCAATGATTAGTTTTAAAGGCGTCCATTTTCCAAAAGATGTTATTCTTTGATATGCTGTTTTTTTCTATGCCCGTTATAAATTATTTTACCGCAATCTAGAAGAAATAATGGAAGAGCGTGGTGTTGAAGTAGAGGCTCTGTTGCGTTAATTTCTTTCGAGTGCGGTTCGGCTACCCTCACGGGTTTTTAGACGACCAATGAATAAAACTATCCTGCGGCGGACAGTACTTGGCTGTCACCAGAAATTATCTGGCCTTTCTTAATCATGTGCATGAGCTCAATATCCGTCAGGGTGATCCTAGCCGAACGAAAGGATTTGAACCCGAGCATCGACCAGACTATCCGTTTGATAGATCGATGATCTTGCCCAACCAGATTATTCAGGTACTTGATCTGGCGTCTTGGCCGGTTTCCTACTTGAGTGCCTCGATGGCGGCGGTATTGGCACCGCTCTTGTCCGCGATGGGCGGTGAGCAGAAAATCGATGACCTGGTCGTTCTTGTCGATGACACGGTATAGATGTTTCCACTGGCCCTTGAACTTGATGTATTTCTCGTCCATCCGTCAAATCTCGCCCACCGGGCGTTTCTTGCCTTTCCGAAAGGATGCCCCAACTGCGGCATGAACTTTTGGATTCAGCTGTAAATGTTGGAATGGTCAACCTCGACGCCGCGCACGTGCATCATTTCCTCCAAGCTCACCTGAGGGGAATAAGCCAGATACCAACGCACACAAAGCAGGATAATGTCTTTTTCGAAGCGGTGTTCTGTGAAGTAAATCTTGCGGGTAATTTAAGTGATGTTTGTTGGGCGAGCTTACCGTAACTGTGGCTTCCCTTCTAACGTAACAGAACCGGATTTAAGGTTTTCATTCGGCAAAGGCCGCCATCGACGGAATTGAAACGGCTCATATGATTGCTGTCCGAGAAAAACATGCTCGCTTATAAGCAGTTTATGGCTTTAGCAGGATAATGTTGTCCGCAGATTAATGCGGCTTGGTCCTTGTAAATATTTGCGACAGAACTCAATCTGATGGACAACATCCCTGTTGCCCATAGGTTGGCCGCTAGCCGCCCACAACTTATCCACCACAGATTAATTTAAATCACAGCAATAATTTTAATATTTTTTAACCATCCTGAAACAGGATCTTGCTCCTATTTTAGGCATATTTATGGATTAGAATATAGCCATCTGTGATTTATTAAACACAACGCCAATCAACTATGAAATAGCCAGTCAATAATATCTGCTAAATTATTGTTTATCTCTTATCGATGCTTTTTAAAAATATTCTATTTCTTTGTAAGTTCAAATGAAAAACATGCTCTTCTTTTGTAACAGCTAATGGCAATTTTTGAATATATGCATTAGCATAACCATATAACATACAGAGCGTTCTAAGAATAAAAGGATAATATTTCGCATTATAAAGAGCTCTTAATAAAAAAAATAATGGCGAATAGCCAGTAATGTAATTATTACGTCCATCCCTTATCATTCCGTCAAAATATCCTCGTCTGGTTCCCATGCGTCTCATGTGGTGAAACTGAACCGCATGACAAATTTTAGTATTATAGCCACGCATTCGCATCCGGAGGATATCAACAGTATCCCAGCCAACAGAGCTTACAAATGGGCCAATTAATTTTAAGTAACTATGTCTATAAACCCTTGCGGTACCAGATGGAAAAAAATCACTATGCCGCTCGAGCATTTTTTTGCCTTTATTGAGAGTATAAGGGTGTCCACTGACAATACCCAGTAAAGGGTCATTATCCATCTCATATAGCATTTTTTCAAAATAGTCCGGTTCAAAATCAAGATCGGCATCAAGCTTTGCAGTATATTCCACATCAACATCTGCTAATAGATTAAAACCATAATTTAATAGATCTGCAACTCCTTTCCCTACGAAATCAAAACCACGATCGGGAAGTGCAATGCGGACAATCCAGGGAAATGTATCTGCATATTTCTCAACAATATCGGAGCTTCCATCATTTGAGCCATCGTCAAGAATAATCCACATTTTTGGCTGTGCGGTTTGCGATAGCACAGAGCTGATAGTATTTTCAATAGTATTAATCTCATTTCGCATAGCCGTGATAATAATGTATCGGCCTTTTCTATCAAATAAAAATTGAGGTATATTGATTTTGTTTATCATATTGATAAGTATTTGTTGAAGGGTTAAAAGGGTTCTGTCACAAATATTTACAAGGACCAAGCCGCATTAATCTGCGGACAACATTATCCTGCTAAAGCCATAAACTCCTAATAAGCGGGCATGTTTTTCTCGGATAGCAATCATATGAGCCGTTTCAATTCCGTCGATGGCGGCCTTTGCCGAATGAAAGCCTTAAATCCCATCATCGGTTTGGTGACCTTTTTAATAAACCGATGATTTTGTTCGATCAAATTGTCCAAATATTTGACCTGACAGATTTCTAAAAACAATCAATCCTGCCAGCATCAATTACATATTATTATTCTCAAGGCCCGCATAGTTAACACCGTTTTTATACATGACGATTTTGTGAGGAAACCCATTGCCATTGATCTTTTGTTTAAAGAACGTAGTGACGGCCATTTCGTCACGATCTTCAGACAGCATAAAATCAACGGTGTCACCGAATTTATCGACAACTCGGAACATGTAAACTCATTGGCCTTTGACTTTAACGTAGGTTTCATCCATCCGCCAAGACGTAGCAACGGTACATTCACGATTTTTTGGCCTCTTCAGCTATTAACGGGGGAATAGTCGACAACCCAGCGGTCAAGGGTTGCATTATCAACTTCAACACCGCGCTCTTTCATTATTTCTTCTAGATCGCAGTAAGATACTCCATAACGAATATAAAAAACAAAGCATAAAGAATAACATCTTTTGGAAAATGTACACCTTTAAAACTAATCATTGGTTTTGCAACTGCTAAAATTGGTAAGTATGGCAGACTGGCGAAATTTGCGACAGAACCCGGTGGAGTAACGTATCCAATACGCACTTAAAGCACAGCAACAAAGCTTTCCCGATCAAGTCGGTGCTGCCTCTAAGAAGCCGACAGGACGCTGGGTGTTTCAATTCTTCGCAGGCAGTCGCGCTGAGCCGGAACAGCCATCACCAATTATTGTTAAATTTGCTGGGTGAGCGGTATGCCCCGTTATATGCTAATTCGTGATAAGGGGGGTGCGGAATGTCGAAATTACTGTTTACGCTGAGAAAATTGCAAAAGCCATTGAAGCTCTCTTCTTTTATATAAAAAAACAAAAGGTCCGCATAATAAATAAGCCATTAATACTATTACTTTTAAGATGAAAGGCTCTGTTTCATATAAAATAATCGCAAATATTGATGTTAATATAATATTTTTTATAATATATCGATACGGGTATTTTATTGGATAATATTTATTGGCAAGTAAAAATGTTACTACAAGATAAAAGCCATATGCAATCAATGTTGCATACGCAGCACCTTCTCCGCCATATTTAGGAATCAGAAGCAAATTAAAGATAATATTCACGATAGCGGCTACAAACATGCATACAGCCTCTTGAGCCAATTTGTTACCTAAATGGATACCGGGAGAGATAGAATACTGTATCCCATTGAGTAAGGAAGCAAGAACTAGAATGGTAACTATCGTTTCTGACGCAGAATATTCACCATTACCAATAACATTGAGTATATGAGGTGCAAGAACAATAATGGCCAAAAATACAAATGATAAAATCATAAAGTAATAAAAAGTTACTTTGGCAAAAATTTCTTTAGCATTTGTTTGGTTTGCAATTGAATAAAAAAAAGGTTGCCATGCAAATAAAAATGGCGTTAATACTACAATTTCTACGATATTGGCTATTTTTACTCCCATTACATATTCTCCAAGCGTATCCATTGAATGTAATTGAGGTAAAAAATATCTATCTGAAACATCGATTATTTTTCTGAACAAAAGAGCCGGCAACATCGGCAGTCCAAATGCCAACAAAGGCTTGAGTCGTTCCCATTCAAAATTGATAATAATATTGGCTGATAATCTTGCAGTTAAAATAACCCCTACACTACCGAAACCAATAATGCTGGAAATAAGCATTCCGGGTAAACCCATTTCTTTAAATACAATAAGGTATACATTGCTTCCCGCGACTAGGATAAAGGTGACAATGGACCAAATTGAGAATTGGGTTACAAGTTTTTTTGCTTTTAATATCTGCATTGGAAATTGTTGCAAAACCATTGCAACAAATAATAAAGCCCCTAGTTGTACCCAATTTTTTTCACCTTGGGAGTTAAATAGAATATTCGAAATTGATTCACTAAAGATCCATACTAAAAAAAAAAATAATAATGTGATTGGAAGGATAAAAATTACTAGGACTCCAAGCAGCTTTTTATTGTCTTCTTCAGTTACATTTTCTTTATAAAACCCTCTGGGAAGTCCTTGAGGCAGGCCAATAGATGAAATTAAAATCAGTATAAGAATACTTTGATACAGTAAATCTACTGCTCCAAATTCGGATTTTGTGAAGTAGCGGGCATAGATCGGTAATAAAATCAACATCATCCCTCTCTGTAAAATATTAGCAAAGGCATAAATTGCAGCATCAGAGAATAATTGCTTGGTACCGCTATTCTTTTGTTCACTTTTATTATTCATTGCGATCCCTAATGGAGTATTGAATTAGTGCATTAAGAGTGGTTGTCATCGTTAGACGAAATTGATGATGGAGCAGAAAGCTATCGTGGTGGGGAAGTGCACAAAACACAGTTCTTTCTTCTCAATGATTTGTTGGGGGGTGGCCTTCAGTTTTTTATCCCCTCTTTTTTCTCACTCTGGATTCTGCCGGCATTTGCATCGATAAGGTTATTACGTTGGATCAGTTAATACAGCGCGAAGAGATTTGTGTTAGTCCTTAGCAAACCTTCAAGGGCCTGAACCAGGCCAGGTGCATATCTATGTAGAAAACTTTTGCTGCTAGACTGAACTTGTTAGTTAGGGACAAGTACAACTACCCGGCAAATGTATCAAAAAATGGTAGTGCTACACAAGTAATGCCGCCGGATTTCTGGTCTGGTTATAGTGGCATATAAAATATTGGATAGTCCATATATGATTGTCCACTTTTTTCGAGAAGGCAAATGAGTCCCTGACCAGACGCGAAACCCCTGTCGTAATGTGCAATTGAAATGTTCGATAGGGTTCGTCAGGTCGGTGTTCTTGGTTACCCCGACATGTTATTTTTCTGGGATGACATCCACATAAGAATCATAAACATCGATATAAAAGATAGAGTGTTGCCGGTAAACGTCCGGTATTTTCTTCCCAAGTTGTCGAGCGCGCTGCTATGGTCGACGACATGGAATGCTAAGATTTGGCGTGTTTTGGCATCTAGAGCGATCCTGACACGTCATAAGTATCGCGCAGACTGGCGAAATTTTTGACAGAATCAACTATAATTAGTTGTAATTTTCGTGAATTTTTTTAAACAGTGCTGCAATTTTTTCGCGTTGATTGAAATGTTCATGAACTGCTATAGATGCATTTTGGACAATGGCATCCCGTTTGGCAGGATTGATTAGTAATTCCTCAATTTTCAATGTTAGATCACTAACTGATCCAACTTGAAAAAGTTTTCCAGTTTTTTCATCTTCAATAATTTCAGGTATACCATTCAAGCGTGGAGCCACAATAGCGACACCGCTTAACATAGCTTCCAGCAAAACAATGCCAAAACCTTCGCTGACGCTGGAAAAAACAAAAATATCCGAGTCTGCCAAGCTTTCCATTACTTTGTTTCTAGGTAGCGCGCCGTGTAATTTGACCACATCACTCAAACCCTTAGCTAGAATTTCTCGCTCTAATTCCGACCTCATTTCGCCTTCACCTATAATATCAACTGTAAAGCCATAACCGATTTGACGAAGATTGTAGATTGCCTCGATTAAAAGAAGTTGCCCTTTTTGCCAAACCAACCTTCCAATATTAATAATTTTCAATGGTGCATTGGTTTTTTGTTTTTTTATTTTAGGAATAATATCCATATCGATTCCAAAAGGTAGGACAAATATTTTCTGAGAATAATTATCGCCCAGTATTGCTTGCAAGAATTGAGCATTAAAATGAGTTCCAACACGCACAAAGGAGGCATGCATCATTTTCTCTTTCAGCATTTGATTTTTAACCAAGAAATCGGTGCCATGCGCAGTCATGCTATAGGTAAATCCGCATAATTTATGCAATATTAATGCAATTGCTGCACCTCCGAACATAAAATGGACGTGCAAATGATTACATTTACTTTTTTTTAAAAGAGGATAAAGGTAAACAGCTTCGGCAAAATAAATAAATAATTTTAATTTACCGGAAATCCCCAAGTTTCTCCGGGATAATACATAAAAAAGGGCTTTTAAATAACCTAAAGGATGTTGTAAAAATACAGCAACATGCCGATAACAAAATAATAGTTTATTGACAGGAAATAAATAACATGTTTCATTTTTAAATTGTATATAAGCATCTGGATATTCAACTGCAGTTGGGCGTCGAATGGAAAAAATATTGATTAAACATCCTTGTCTGCGGAGTTCATTAATTTCATCGGCGATAAATGTCAGGGAGTACAGAGGAAATGTATGAATTAAAATAGCCATATTTAGCTGAATATTTTCTAACTTTTTGTCCATGCAAGCATTTCCAGTTTTAGATTGATTTGGGATATGGATTGAGAAGACATGACTTTGCGTGGTACAAAATAACAATCCGCAGAGCGTTGAACAATTTTATCTTCAGTCGTAAAGGCCAATTTAATACCTTGTTCCTTTAATTTTGCCTTGATTAAAGTTAGCTTGTCGCCAATATCATTCATTTTCCCAAATGGATAAGCGAAATAACGAATTGACAAACCATGCTCTTGAAAAAGACGAATGCTATTACAAATTTCATCGCATAATTCCTGCTCATCCAAATTTGCGAACTTAGGATGTGTCATTGAGTGGGCACCAATTGTGTGTCCCTCATACTGCATTTGAATTGCTTGATTAACATCCATAATAGTTGTATCAGAACGTCGAATTTCATTTTCGGGTATCTTAGCTAAATTTTTAAGGGCTCTAAGACTGGATTGTTTTTCGAGTTCAGATAAAGTGTTTAGATACAAAAAAACTTTCTTAGCTGCTTGATGTTTATCGGTTATAGATGCATTAAGATACTTAATAAGCAAATCCTCAAGACTACTTTGGAGTCCTTCCAATACTTCAATATTTATACTGTCAAGATATAAGAGAATTTGTGATAACTCGTCCAACCAGTATTGTTCTCGGCATAACATAGGGACTGAAGATATAAAGAAAGCCCCATTTATATTATTATTAATCAATAATTTATGCGCAATACTATAATTATCTATATAACCATCATCAAAAGTAAATGAAACAGTATCCCGAGATAATTCTTTATCCCCATCAAGATATTGTTTTACCTCATTCAGCGACCATATATCATAGTTTTTCTTGAAAAACATGAGTTGTTTTTCGAAATCTATTGGCGGTATACACTGGGGTGACAATAAAAAAGAATTAACAGTTATTCGGTGATAACAAAGAACGGTAAGACAGGGTCTTTTAAAAAGAGCAACTCTTATATATCTAAATATTTCCAATATTCCGGTCGTAAAGAGCATGGCTGCAATGATTTTTTTTATTTTATTCACTAAAGTTCGGAACTCTAAAAATATAATAACACATCGATAAATATATTAATTCTCTATAAGAATAGTGCGTTGGGTGTTTTGAAAATCCAAATTACACCAAGAAAGAGCACTTATGAATCGTACCACAACAATAACTTCGTTACATGCGTTAACGGTTGATTTTTTACAAAACGATGGTCTTTTAATCGACAACCTAGTTGCCGACCTCTAGCGACAAATCGGGATAAAAACCCTATTGACACGAGCTTGTTTCAGTCAGCATTCAGGGCATCTGGTACGTGAAGTAGTTTTCGCACTGGCGTTGTTGGATAAATCAGTTTTTCAGTATTCAAGTTGGTTATATGGCATCAATCTTGGATTGACTACTTCAATCGATTTCACACCATGCCGTATAAACACAACGAGAGCGGACGCCATAAAATCAAAAACTCGTTATAAAGTGACGAACGGGCATGACTACAATAATGGGTTACGGCAACGTGGTGATTTTATGATCTGGTTCACTGAAGAGGCGATAGCCTGCTGGCACTCAGACAAGACCGGAACTCGAGGTCGACCATAAGAGTATTCTGACATCGCGATTGAAACAGCCGTGTTTACCCGCCAAGTTTTTCATATGCTTTTACGCCAAACCGAAGGCTTAGTGAACTCGCTTGTCCGTATCATGAAAGCTAAAATCACCATTCCTGGCTTCAGCAGCATTACTTTACCCAGGCTATCCTGACCAAAGCGATGGAATCGGGTAGTATCTTGATTTTTGATTCCACAGGACTCAAGGTCGAGACAAAGACGAATGCATTAGGAAAAACACGATTTTCCTGCTTGGCGCATCTGCCGCAAAGGTTGTCAGTGTGAGCAATAATTGACCAATTTTAGTAATTGAAAAATTCGATGATTAGTTTTAAAGGCGCTCAATTTCTAAAAGATGTCA
>Ga0265297_10005495_pt1 | contig 19296 bp, 18 predicted proteins | sample Munlanlwell13791_FD_192502 | JGI IMG/M metagenome (GOLD analysis project Ga0265297, IMG submission 192502) | Leachate microbial communities from a municipal landfill in Southern Ontario, Canada - Leachate well 137-91 | ecosystem: Engineered > Solid waste > Landfill > Unclassified | place...
CCCATAGGTATTGCAGCACAATAATGCATACGGGGAAACCGGGGCTTCCATACCTCCGCCTAAAATCATATTCAGTTTGTTTTTGCATAATACTTTCCTGGCGTAGCCCAAAGCCATCAGCGATCCCGCCCGGTCCGCAACTACCGTTTTGCTGAAACCTTTGATCCCGTAATAAATCGACACCTGCCCCTGAGGAGCCGCGGGAAACCAGGCAGAGGCCATATAAGGAGAAACCCCTTCCCTGCCTTCCAGGTACAAATCCCTTAATTCAGTCTCCGCATAAAGCCATCCCCCGATCGCATTCCCCAGAAAAATCCCCATAAGATTGGGATCCTCGTTTTTTATATCTATGCCTGCATCCTGCAATGCCAGCTCCGAAGCAACCAGGGCCATATGTGAAAAAGCGTCTATTTTCTTGAGCAGCCTTTCGGATATGTGGCTGTATTTTTCCAGGTCGTCTATCTGCCCGGCAATGCGCGAAGGGTATCTTGAGGCGTCAAAACGGCTTATCTCCTTTATGAAAGAACGCCCGCTTTTGATGTTCGCCCAAAACTGGCGTTTGCCTATCCCCGAAGGGCTGACTACCCCTATGCCTGTAACCGCTATCTTTTCCATTATTCACCGAACCTTTTAAATACGATGGATGAATGTATGCCGGAAAAACCGCTGCTGGTCTTAAGAATCAAATTTACCTCCTTGGCAACCGCCTGATTGGGCACATAAAAGAGGTCGCATTGCGGATCCTTTTCTTCCTGGTTGATAGTAGGAGGCAGGATATTCTTTTCGAAAATCATACTTGTCATGGTCATTTCAATGGCGTTTGCGGCGGCCAAAGGATGCCCGATCATGGATTTAAAAGAGCTTATCGGAAGCTTATAAGCGTAATCCCCGAAAACCGCCTTGTAAGCGCTCGTCTCAAAAATATCGTTCATGCGCGTGCTTGAACCGTGCGCGTTGATATAATCTATATCTTCGGGTTTTACGGAAGAATCTTTCAAGGCTAAAGTAATGCAATTTTCCATAGCCCGGCCGTCGGACGGCAAGTCGGTCATATGGAAAGCGTTGCAGCTGGTGCCAAAACCCAACACTTCGCAATAAATCCGGGCTTTACGACGCAAGGCGTGTTCCAGTTCCTCCAATATCAGGATGCCTGCCCCTTCGCCAAGCACAAACCCGTCGCGCTTATTGTCAAACGGGCGCGATGCCTTTTGCGGTTCGTCATTATGTACCGAAAGCACATTTACTACGTCAAAGGCTCCGAAAGTTATCGGGGTAAGCGGCGCTTCCGCGGCCCCGCATACCATAATATCCTGCTCTCCGTCCTGGATTGATTCAAGCCCAAAACCCAAAGAATCAGTACCTGCGGTGCACCCCGTGGATATAGTATTGCAGATACCTCTCAGGCCAAAACGGGAGCTTATCTCTATTGAAGGAGTATTGAACATAGCCGCATCATACAGGTCCGGGCGCACCAAAACGGGATTGATCGGTTTTTTGCCGTCCTCGGTCACCAGGGCAAACTCTTCTTCCATGTATTTTGTCCCGCAAATGGCATTGGCGAGGCAAACGCCTGCCCTCCGGGGGTCTTCTTTGGAAAAAACCAAACCGCTGTCTTCGATCGCCATCATGCCGGCTGCCAGACCGAATTGCACGTAACGGTCCATGCGCATGACCTCTTCGTGTTTAAGGCCTAATTTAAAGGGATCGAAATCCCTTACCTGGGCTGCAATTTTTGTATGAAAAACAGAGACATCGAAACCGTCCACCAGGCTTATTCCGGACTTCCCTTTTGAAAACGCATCCCAGGCGTTAATCTTCCCTATCCCGTTGGGGGATATAACTCCTATACCAGTTATAACAACGCGCCTTTTATCCATTTTACGTAATACTCCGCATTATAAACGCCTTAACCCTTAACCTTATCATCTACACGGCTGACCTTGAATATCACATTTCCCCCGTCCGGACAGGTAACCGTATCTATCGAATCCGGATTATCCATAAAAAAGAACTTCGCCCCGAAATTCAAGGCAAATAGCGCCGGAAATGCCGTATGGAACGCCGCTCCGCAAAACCCGGGGATGCATTTTAACCCCTGGGTCTCCCATTTATCCCCCACTTTATAGCCAAAGCTGCATTTCCCTTTTGCCTTGACAACCTCTATTACCATTTTTTTGGGATTTGGCCCCTTATGGTTTGGGTCGCGGGGGATAACCTGCAAGTTCCCTTCTTTATCCAGGATCTCCGCTTTAAACTCCAGTTTTCCGCCGTCGGGACAGGTGACCGAAAGCGAACGCTGGTTATCGCGAAAGCCGAACCGGGCTCCAAAACTCAAGGCATATATGGTCGGGAAAAGCGCATGCGCAAGCCCCAGGCAAAAATGTTCAGGGGGATGCGTAAAATCCTCCAGATAAATTTCGTCTCCTATTTTGTACCCATGGTAACAAGTTCCGAAAACCCCGGTTACCGTCAATTTCAGTTTCGGAAAAGGCGTCTTTACTTTCTTCTCTCCGCTCATTTTATCTCTCCGCATCTTTCCACTTTACCCATAAGTTCCTCTTTGCTAAAAAATCTCTTGGTGTCCTCAACCTGGTGCACCAACCCCACCAATATCCTGTTCAAGGGGGCATCAACACCGCTCTTTTCGGCAATACGCAGGAATTCCCCGTTTATATAATCAATCTCCGATTTCCGGCCGCGCATAATACTCTGCAGTATGGAACCGTAAAGCGGCTCGCTGCTTAAATTCTTCATAGTCTGGGATAAGATTGCGGAGGCCTGGGGAACAGGCAGGGAAGCCAGCCCGGTGATCTTTTCCAGCGGGAAACCCGGCAAAGAAACAAGTTTTAATCCCGATTTAGCGATAACTTCAAGACCTTCCTTCCATATAGCCACACTTATACAACTGATCTCAGGATCGCTAAAAACCTCCTGCATGCTTTTCCCTAATATTGCCGGCAGGCAATTATTGGCATTGGCGAATATCTTTAATAATTTCATCCCCTTGATATTTTCCGATACGACAACGGGGAAGGACCCGCTCAATATCTCAGTTATGCGGGACAATTCTTCCGGCACCTTCTCTTCAAAAGAATAACCGAGGACCCATGGGCCTTCAAAATTATGTACCAGCCTGGCTTCCCCCAGATAGGTGGAACCGAACATAACCACGCTGGAAAATACATTCTCCTTAGACAGGCAGCCGGCGGCGATCTGATCCGCCTGCACGCCATTTTGCACGGTAAGCGCCAGAGAGCCGCGGATATAATTTATATTATCGCTGATAGCGTATTGTAAATCCTGAGTCTTGGTAGTTAAAATAACCAAATCCGGGGAATACGGCAGTTTCTCGTAAACATCCAGCTCCACCCTGAAATCACCCCGTACTCCGGATATACAAAGGCCGTTTTTCTTTATCGCGGACACGGAACTCCCGTGTCCGGCGACAACCACATCTTTACCCTTTAACTTCAGGTATGCCGCCGTAAGGCAGCCGATGGCCCCGGCGCCTATGATCCCTATGCGCATAATCAGGCCTGACCCTTTGGAAATCCGTATTTCTTATAGTCGAAACCGTTTTGCTCCAGGAGCCTGACCATCATGCTGTAAAAAGGCGAAGGGACATCGGAGAAGAATGCGGAAATCACGTCTTCCTCTTCCACGCGCAAAGACTTGCGGGCGGCCGCATTGGCCTGCGCCTGTTTCCTTACCACCGACTCGGTGATCCTGCGGTGGAACACCGGGATCCTTGAAATTAAAACATTAAATTTTTCTTCGGTCTTTACATCCCAATCCATTGCTTGCCCCATGCGCCTAAAACCGGGAAGGACCCGGATTATTAAATATATAGTAAAATTTTACTATTGTATTTTATGGTCTTATTTTATTATCTATGCGCCCCATTGTCAAGGAGTAATATCAGGATCAAAGTTCTTTTAACAGTTTGTTCAAGAAATCCCCTTCCGCCTGAAGCAGGCACAAGTTATGCCGCAATATGCGGGATAAAGAAGTCGATTTCCTGATTTTCCCGGAGTTCAGTGATTTTTGTATGCTGGAAGAAATCTTGTTCAATATGGTCAATCTGGCAGCCAGCCTGCGGCGGCTTAAGGCAGGTTTAAGATAATCCAGAAAATATAAACTTAGGTCAAGGGTGAACTGAGGGCGCTTGAAATCAAGAAGGCTTTTATTCAGCAGCTCTTCGAAACGCTCCCTGCCCTTATGGGTCAGGCAATAGACAAGTTTCTCCGGCCTGTTGCCTTTTTTATCAATATGCTTATCAAGCAGGCCCTTGCTTTCCAGCACTCTTAAAGGATAGTATATGGATTTTAGATTTACCCCGGCGAACAAGGAAAGGATTTGTTTTATTTTAACCTTGATCTCGTAACCGTGCTTGGGGCTCTGACGCAATAAACCTAATAATATGAATTCCTGTTCGATCATCCGGTAGCGCCTATGGCCCTGAATTTCTTATACCTTAAATCGAGCAACTCTTCTTTAGAAAAAGACTCCAATTCCTTGAAATTCCTCAAAAGGGTATCTTTCACATTCTGGGCCACTTTCCCGGGATCCCTGTGCGCCCCCCCTAAAGGCTCGGGAACAACCTCATCGATGATCCCCATCTTTAAAAGATCCGGCCCGGTAAGCTTCAACACCTCCGCCGCACGGGAAGCCTTTGTCCCGTCTTTCCAAAGGATCGCTGCGCATCCTTCCGGGGAGATTACCGAATAATACGCATTTTCCAAGACCGCCACGCGGTCTGCCACTCCTACCCCCAAAGCCCCCCCTGACCCGCCTTCTCCGATTACTACCGCCACAACCGGAACCTTGATACGCATCATTTCCCTAAGATTAAGCGCAATCGCATGTGACTGTCCGCGCTCCTCCGCCCCAATGCCGGGGTAGGCCCCGGGAGTGTCTATAAAGACGGATATGGGGAGATTGAACTCTTCGGCCAGCTGCATAACGCGCAACGCCTTACGGTAACCCTCCGGGTGAGCGCACCCAAAGTTACGTTTCAGATTCTCTTTCGTATCCCTGCCTTTTTGGTGCCCCATAACCACAACTTTTTTCTTGTTAAGTTTTGCAACCCCGCAAACCATAGCTTTATCGTCGCTAAAAAGCCTGTCTCCGTGCAATTCCACAAAATCCGTCATAATCATATTTATGTAATCCAAGGTGTACGGTCTCATGGGATGACGGGCCAATTGCACCTTTTGCCAGGGCGTAAGATTGGCATAGACATCCTTTCTCAACTGCTCGAGTTTTTCCTCGAGCTTCTTTACCTCGGAAGATAAATCAATCTTCTTCTCGGAGATAAAGGACCTGAGATCCTGTATTTTTTTCTCTAATTCAATAATGGGTTTTTCGAAATCCAGTCCTGCCATAATATCCTACTCTACTACGGTAACCTCTGTCCCTGTGGGGACGATATCGTAGAGCTCCTCTACATCGGAATTACTCATGCGCACACACCCCTGCGTTACTTGTTTGCCCAGCTCCTGCGGCTCGGTAGTACCGTGTATTCCGTAACCGGAAAGGTTAAATCCCATCCAGCGGGTTCCTAAAACATTGTCCGGGCTCCCCGCAGGAACCACAGTACCTGCTTTGAACCATGTCGGATTTGCAAGTTTATTGACTATTTTAAAAACCCCGGCCGGGGTGCAGTTATCTTTACCGGTAGAAACGATGTAAGTTTTTACCAGCTCTTCGTCGCTCTTAAGCAGCATGATATTCTGCGACTTGTCCACCAATATGCTGAAAGGCGCATTCCAGACTTTTATTTTACGGCCAGGGATTATAAGTGAATCGTTGATGTCGTTGCTTTTCATAATAAGTTCGGTGGTGGTTTTATACTCGCGGGCTATCTTATTAAGCGTATCCCCGGGTTTAATCTGATAAATTATACTATGCGGAGTTATTGCCGGAGAAAATAACAATTTAATGTTGATTTCCTCTGTCTTCTTTTGCCAGTTAACCACATCCGGAGACTGAAAGAAATCATTGACCAGCTTCTGGTAAACAGCTTTTGCCTCAAGAAGATCCCCCTTCGTTTCCAATTTTCTGGCTTCATTAAGCAGGCTGTGAATCGATGAGCGGCTTTCTGCAGTTCTAATGGCTTTAACCGATTTTTTTACCCCCACAAAGGCAAGGAACACCGCTGCTGCCGCTACTGCCAAAACCGTAAAAATTACTTTCTTATTCACAAAACCTCCGATCTGCCCCGTCAAATACGGGACAATAAAGCTATGGCGATCCCGAGCAGCAGTCCCATAATAACTTCTATCGGGGTATGCCCGATAAGCTCCCGCAGGCGGGTCTCCTGCATCTTACCCTGCCAGTATATATCATCCATAATCTTATTCAGAATGACCGCTTGTTTACCAGTAGCCCGGCGTACACCCTGGGCATCAAACATAACCACGATCGCAAAAGCAAAAGCGAGGGCAAAATATACACTGTCAAAACCGCAATCCAGGCCAACGCTCATTGCCAAGCAGGAAGCCCCGGAAGCGTGGGAAGAAGGCATCCCCCCGCTTCCAATAAACAAGCGAAAATCGAATTTCTTCTTGCGAAACACGCCTATGCCCACTTTTATCGCTTGAGCGATAAGCCAAGCGGAAATAGTCGTCATTAGAATCTTGTTGCTGTAAATCGCTATAAAAAAGCTCTTCATCTGGCGGAAAAGGGCAGTTTCTCAAACTAGCCCTTTCTTTAGCTTTCGCAATAAGTTTCGTTCCTGTGAACCGATCTACGTGTCCGGAACTTTAAAAACAAGATTCCCGCAAGCCGAAAAATACCCGTTAATTCCGTAACCGGCCTGCCCTATTTATGAAGTTATATTATAGTGACCCGCCAGGCAAAAAGCAAGATATTTTATCCTTGAAATAGTTAGATTTGCCTTGTTTGCCCGTCTATTACCGTAAACAAAAGGAGGGGCCATGATATCAAGAGTAAACAGCTTTGGACTGCTGGGGTTAGACGCATACCCGGTAGAAATAGAAGTCGATGTAACAAAAGGGCTGCCGGCGGTCAGCCTGGTAGGGATGACCGATACAGCTGTGAAAGAAAGCAAGGAAAGGGTCCGTTCGGCAATCAAAAACTCCGGATTCAAATGGCCGGCAAGTAGAATAACCATAAATCTTGCTCCTTCCGATATCAAAAAGGAAGGGGCGTGTTTCGACCTCCCCATAGCCCTCGGGATACTTATTTCAAGCGGGCAGATCAATCCCGAGCGTATTCACGAATACGTCTTCTTGGGAGAGCTATCCCTGGATGGCAGGATCAAGCCAATACACGGCATTCTGGCCATAGGGATGGGAATGACAAGCCGGCGCTTCAACAATCTTGTCTTGCCGGAGGAAAACGCGAATGAATCCGGGATAATCCCGGATCTCGACACATGGCCACAAAGGACCTTGAAGGATGTGATACAATTCCTGAGCGAAAACCCTGCAAAAGAACCATACCGTTTCACCCCGGGAGCGACAACCGCAAAAAGAAAAAACTATGATATGGATTTCTCCGAAGTAAAAGGTCAATATTTCGCAAAAAGGGCTCTTGAGGTGGCAGTTGCCGGGGGACATAATATAGCCATGATCGGCCCTCCCGGAAGCGGAAAAACAATGCTTGCAAAAAGAATACCCACAATCATGCCGGATCTTTCTCTCGACGAGATACTCGAGATAACCAGAATCCATTCTGTGGCCGGAACGATGATAAACAAAACCGGGCTTCTGGACACAAGGCCTTTCCGCTCACCGCACCACAGTATTTCCCATACCGCCCTTACCGGGGGAGGATCTATTCCCAAACCCGGAGAGATAAGCCTGGCGCACTACGGGGTGCTATTCCTGGATGAGCTGCCGGAATTCAACCGCAACACGCTTGAAGCGCTAAGGCAGCCGTTGGAAGACAATTTTATTTGCATAGGCCGTATCAAACATACGGTGGTCTTTCCTTGCTGCTTTATTTTGGTGGCCGCCCTTAATCCCTGCCCCTGCGGAAATTATTTTACTCCCGGTAAAATTTGCCACTGCAGCCCCACCAAAATAAAGAATTACCTGGGGAAGATATCCGGTCCGCTGCTCGATAGGATAGATATACATATAGAAGTGCCGCAGTTAAAATACCGCGAAATGTCGGAAAACAGGGAAGAGGAATCCTCCGAAAAGATCAGGGGCCGCGTAGAAAAGGCGCGGGAGCTGCAAAAGAAGAGGTTCAGGAATTATCCAAAGGTACTGCATAACGCCCAAATGAACGGAAAAATAATCAAGGAGTGCTGCCTGCTGGACGAAGAAGCCTGGAGGATACTGCGTATGGCTATCGCGGAGCTGGGGCTTTCAGCGAGGGCTCATGATAAAATATTAAAAATAAGCAGGACTGTCGCTGACTTATCCGGCTCAGAACGGATACTCGCTGAACATATTTCCGAAGCGGCGCAATACCGGAACATGGACAGGTTCTTTTAGGGGTTGCATTTACTCTCCTACAACCTCGATATCGACGGTTGCGCTTGCTTTTCCCCCTTTATCATCCTTTACCGTTAACTTGGCGGTAAAAAAACGCGAGCCGTAAGTAGTGCTCCAGTAGGTATTGGAAGGATTCTTGCCCGAAGAAACATCCCCGTCTCCAAAATCCCAAGAATAAGAAACTATCTTGCCGGAGGAAGAATAGGACTTTGCGCCGTTAAAATTCACCTGCAAAGGAGAAGCCCCTTTCGTGGGCCTGGCGGTAATTACGGCAACCGGAGATTCCAACCTTTCCTCCTCCTGAGGGATAAGGCTGCGGTTATCTTTAGGGGAGGATTCTTCTGCTATAACCCCGCTCACCGCTCCGGCATCGGGAGCCACGGGATCCCGAGGGGCAACTTCCGGGGTTTCTTTACGGATAGGCGCAACTTCCGGCGGGACCTGCACGGCAACAGGTCCCTGTTCCAAAGGCTTCTCCGCAGCCAGATCCTCTTCTACGTAAATCATCAGCCTTGCCTTCAGATTTTCCGCTTGAGTCTTCTCCAGTTCGTCCTTCTTCTCATCCATAAAATCAACTGTTTTCCTGTATTCCGGATCACGGTTATATTTATAGTCATCGAAGGCGATAAACGGCCAGCGCAATATCCCTCCCAGAAAATCCAGCATCATGAGGGGAGGATCCAGGAAAATCGATTTGAACCGCCCCTCTATTAACCCCAGCTTCTTATAGTAATACTCGACGGTAGCGCGCCTCCTGAGGAAGCGCTCTTTTGCCAGAGAAAGATCCGGAACGGAATTATCTTTTCCAAGCGTATATTCGGGGATAGCCTTCCCGTCATAACAGACGACATATCCATTTTCATAAGGAGCGTCCCCCTTCTGGAATTTATAAGTGGCGCATCCTGATAAAAATAATAAAGCCAGCAGCAAAAATATTTTTCTCAATTTAGTCACCTTTTTTCATCAAGGCCAGCGCCTCGGAGCGGGTTTTCTGGTTTTCCTTAAAGATTCCGCGCACCGCGCTGGTTACCGTCATTACTCCCGGTTTCTTGACGCCGCGCATGGACATACAGAGGTGTTCGGCCTCGATCACAACCATAACCCCCAAAGGATCCAGCTTGTGCATGATGATATCCGCAATCTGAGTGGTCAAACGTTCCTGCACCTGCGGACGCCGGCTGAATATATCCACCACCCGGGCAAGCTTGCTTAATCCGGTCACCCTCCCATTCTTGGGGATATAAGCTATATTCGCCTTGCCGGTGAAAGGCAGGAGGTGGTGCTCGCAAACCGAATAAAGAGGTATCCCGCGCAACAAAACAATCTCATGATGCTTCTGCTCCAGGACGACTTCCAGCTCTTTTTCGGGATCCTGGTTTATTCCTGAAAAAATCTCTTCATACATATCGGCGACCCTCCGCGGAGTTTCCAGCAAATCCTCTCTTCCGGGATCATCTCCGATCGCCTCCAATATCTGGAAAACAGCTTTTTCAATCTTATTTTTATCCATATGGTTTTATTATCTAACGAAAAAAGCCTTTCTGCAATAAGTTTATTTCCCGATGCAGAAATCCGAAAATATCCTGTCCAGGACGGAAGCGGAAGAATCCCTGCCCAATATTCTGTCCAGGCAGGACACCGCGTCTTTCAAATCCTGCGCCAGGAGCTCCGCAGGCAATCTTTCGGATAATCCGGAAGAAGCCGCCGCAATAAATCCTTGCGCCTTTCTCAATTCCTCTACATGCCTCATACTGGTAACCAGCACGGATTCCGAATCCGCACTTTTACCCTGGTAAACAAAATCATAAATGGCCTCTTCAAGAAAGCCGATATTTTTCATCTTCCGGGCAGAGATTTCCACCACCCTGGGAAAAGCTTTCCTGATCGCCCCGCCGTCAATCTGCTGCCTGAGATCTATCTTGTTGATTACGGCAATGACATTATCCTTCATGCGTAATCTGCGCATAATAAGACGGTCCTCTTTCGTAAGCCTTCTGCCTGCGTCAAATAAAACGATGACTAAATCGGCCGAACGTATGTGGGCACGGGTTCTGGATACGGCCTTCTTCTCGATCAAATCGCGGGGTTCAAGTATGCCTGCGGTATCCATAATCTTCACCGGGATACCCTTTATATCTACTACTTCTTCTATGGAATCACGCGTAGTACCCGCTACAGAAGTAACAATGGCCCTTTCTTTTTTAAGCAAAGCGTTCAAGAGGGACGATTTGCCTACGTTAGGCCTCCCGCAAATTACCGCGCTCACTCCCTCGCGCAGCATCAAACCGGCGCCGGCTCCCTCCAATAATCTATTTATTCCGAAAAGGGCGGAACTTAATTCTTTGTCTATATTTGGCCTATCCCGGGAACCTGTATCCTCCTCGGGAAAATCTATTTGCGCTTCGAGAACCACAAGGCAATCCGTAAGAAAACGGCTGATTCTGCCCAATTCTTTTGACAATCCCCCTTTTAACTGGCTTAAGCTGATCTTGAGCGCGGATTCGGTTTTTGCCTCAATCACGCCTGCCACCGCTTCGGCCTGGGCAAGATCTATCCGCCCGTTTAAAAATGCCCTTCTGGTAAATTCTCCCGGGGAGGCCATGCGGCACCCGCTGGCTAAAACTGCATCGAGGACATTTTTTAACGGCAACAGCCCCCCATGGCAGTTTATCTCGACTACATCCTCTCTGGTATAAGAAAAGGGGGCGCGCATAACCGAAACGAGCACTTCATCAAGGGCGCGCGCGTCATAAACTATGCTTCCATAATGAAAAGTGTAGGTTTTAAATGCGGAAGGCTTTATGCCTTTCTTGCTCACGAATATTTTATCGACTATGCTCAGCGCCTGCGGCCCGCTCAAACGCACAATACCTACCGGGCTTTTTCCTGAACCCGTGGTTACCGCGGCAATCGTATCACGAATATTTTCTATAAACATCCCTGAACTCCCCCACAACAAACAATGACCCCGTAACCAGCACAAGATCCTCTGCGCGGGCTTTATGCAAAGCTGTGAAAAATGCCTCTTTCACGCTTCTTGTCACATCCACTGCATTTTTCCCTTTAGATGCAAAATACCCCTTAAGCTGAACAGGTTCGGCCGCCCTGGGCGTATCCGCGCAGGTCAAAACAATATCTGCCCCCAAAGAAGAAAGCTCTCTTGCCATACCCTTGATATCCTTATCCTGCGAAGAACCAAACACCAGTATGATTCTTTTATATTTGAAATTGTCCCGCAATGCTGTTTTCAATGCTGAGACAGAGGCTGCATTTTGCGCACCGTCTAATACAATATACGGATTGCGGCGGAGCACTTCTATCCTGCCCGGCCAAAGTGTATTATAAAGCCCTTTCTTTAAGCAATCGACGCTGACCTCAAAACCATGCTCCCCCAAGGCCTCCACTATCCCGACGGCCTGGCATGCATTCGATATCTGGTGGCTGCCTAAAAGCTTTATCTTCAAGCCCGGGTAATACCCCCTTGCCCCCTGTACGGAAAAACGATCTCCCCGCGCAAAACACTTTATCTCCCTGCCCACGGTAAAAAGCCTGGCCCGCATAATGGCGCATTTCCTCCGGATAACCCTTGCCGCCTCTTCAGGCTGCCGGGCGGATATTACAAGGGCGTGTTTTTTTATTATGCCGGATTTCTCCCGGGCGATCATGGCAAGGGTATTCCCTAAATAACGGGTATGTTCGTAACTTAGAGGGGTTATGCCGCACACCAGGCTTGCGGCCGCATTGGTAGCATCAAGCCTTCCGCCCATCCCTGTTTCCATCACCGCGAAATCTACACCCTTGCTCCTGAAATGCAGGAATGCTAAAGCCGTGTATACCTCAAAAAAGGAAAGCTGTCCGAATTTTTCGATTGCCGGTTTTAGGAAAGCTGTCAAACGCGCCAGGCTATCCCTGGAAATAGCCCCTTCAAAAGGCAAACCGGTGTTTGCCGAAAAAGGTCTTAGGATGCGGATACGTTCCCTGAAATCCGAGAGGTGGGGTGAGGTGTACAGTCCGACGGAAAACCCGGCCTGCCTCAATACATACGCGGTAAAGGCGCATACCGAGCCTTTTCCTTTAGATCCTGCTACATGAATGATCTTTAAGCCTTCCTGAGGATTACCGATAATCCTCAGGAAATCTTTCATCCTGTTCAGGCTAAAGGCTTTCTTATAAGGATACCGGTTAACCCTTTCGTAGTTAACGAAAGATCCCAGGTATTCTACGGCCTTGCGGTAACCGGACATCAATGTCTAAAGTGTCTTATCCCCGTGGTGACCATGGCGATTTTATACCTGTCGCATGCCGCGATTATTTTTGGGTCGGCGATCGAGCCCCCGGGTTGAATTATCGCCTTAACCCCCGCTTTATGCGCCCAGGAGATTGCGTCTTCTTTTGGGAAAAAAGCGTCCGACGCCATACAACAACCGCTGTTCAAACCCGCGGATTTCTTTTTGGCAATCATCACGGAATCTACACGGGACATCTGCCCGGCGCCTATCCCTACCGTCTTCGTCCCCCGGGTAAATACAATCGCGTTGGACTTAACGTGCTTAGCAACCTTCCATCCGAAAATCAGGCTTTTCATCTGTTGCGGAGTCGGCCTTTTCCGGGTAACCACCTTTATGGCCTTCGGGTCAAGGACAAGCGCGTCCTTTTCTTGCAAAAGCATCCCGCCGCTGACACGTTTGAATTCCGGCTCGATAACAGCGGATAGCTTGCCCGCTTCAATCAGACGGAGGTTCTTCCGGCCTGCAAACAATTCCGGCACGCCCCTCTCGTAAGAAGGGGCCACAACACACTCCAGAAACCCGCTTTTTAAGATCTTCTTGGCGGTAGGCAAATCCATTCTTCTGTTCAAGGCGACAATCCCTCCAAAAGCAGAAAGTTTATCGCATTTCCAGGCATTGAAATAAGCCCTGTCTAAAGACGTATCCTCCGCGGCCCCGCAGGGATTGTTGTGCTTAACGACGACTGCCGCAGGATTGTCAAATTCCTTTACCAGCTCCAAGGCAGCGTTGAGATCCAGGATGTTGTTAAAAGAAAGCTCCTTGCCCTGTATCTGACTGATATTAATCAGCCCCCCGCTCTTCCCGTTTTCTTTATAAAAAGCTGCTTTCTGGTGGGGGTTTTCCCCATAGCGCAAGGATTGGATTTTTTCGAAGGAAAGCTCGAAAGTTTCGGGAAACTGCTTTTCCGCGCCGGACTTAAAATACCCGCTTAAATAACCGTATATCGCCGCGTCATACCTGCTTGTACGAAGATAGGTTTCGATGCCCAGCCGGCGGGACAGGTTCTCGGACAAGGCCCCATTGTTCTTCTTTAAATCATCGATGACCGCGGGATAGTATTTCGGGTCGCAAACTACCGCTACAGAACGGTAATTCTTTGCCCCTGAACGCAGCATAGACGGCCCGCCGATATCGATATTTTCGATAACTTCACCTATGCCCACCCCTGGCCTGCGGATGACCTTCTCAAAAGGATACAGGTTTACCACGACCAAATCTATCGGGCCTATTCCCTGTTCTCCAAGCACGCGCATATGCTCCGGCTTATCGCGCAAAGCCAGTAATCCGCCGTGTATCTTAGGATGCAAGGTCTTGACTCTCCCGTCCAGCATTTCGGGAAAACCGGTATAATCGGAGACTTCGCATACCTGGATATTGTTTTCACGCAACAATTTTGCGGTCCCGCCGGTAGAGAGAATTTCCACTCCGTATTTCTTAAGCTCCACCGCTAAATCCAAAATGCCTGTCTTATCCGATAAGCTTATAAGTGCGCGCTTCACAACAATCATTTTCTTCTCCGCTGGAAATATGTCACTTGTTAAAACGGAAATTGACCAGGTCGGCGTCTTGCATAACATAATCTTTCTGCTCAAGCCGCATCTTCCCGGCCTGCTTGGCCTGTGTTTCCCCCTGGGCCTGCGCAAAATCAGAAAAACTGATTATTTCCGCGCGGATAAATCCCTTCTGTATGTCCGTATGTATCGCTCCTGCCGCTTCCCAGGCGGTTGTTCCTTTCTTGATCAGCCAGGCGCGGTTTTCTTTGTCCCCCACGGTGAGAAAGCATATAAACCCGCTTTCCGCCAGGACCCGCGCCAATAATGCCCCTGCATCCGCCGCCTCATCCTTATTGACAATGACTACGGGCTTAAGTGTCAGGAATCCATACCCCGAAACAATTTCCTTGTCTTCGGAAGATAGCTCCAGGGAAGAAATGAATTCCTCCCTCTCAAGCGCCTCTTTCATCCTTATCAATAAGGCTTTTTCTTTATCTTCAGGAGACCTCGCCAGGCGCGTTTCAACAAAATCCAGGTCTTTAAGGATTATGTCTGTCCTGGCATCAGGGGAGACGATAATAGCATCCGCTTCCAAAGCCGCATCTTCACCCGTTATCTCCACCTGGACATAAGTCTTCTTCTTCGCCTTGACCAATTTATCCGCCTGGTCAAGCCTTGTATCTTTTACATTTTGTTTTCCCGGGCTTATTTCCGGGATTCCGATCGCGCTAATTTTCATAATATTCCTTTGTCTGTTTCTTTCAGGAGCGGCATGCAATAATTGTATTAAAGCCGGTAACCCGATAAAAATTTCCCGGGCGCAGCGCCCCGGACGTACGCGTTCTTAAGGAGAAAATAGGACCGCCCTACTCCTGATAGGTATAAATCTTGCCTTTGTAATTACGCAGGACGTACTTGCCTTTTGCTTGAGAAAGGATATAGTTAGGCCCAACGGGAATCTTGCCTCCTCCTCCGGGGCCGTCGATAACATATGTCGGGACGGCATAACCTGAAGTGTGCCCTCTTAATTTCTCGATAATATTAATCCCGGTGGCCACAGGAGTGCGGAAATGCTGGGTGCCCCTTACCGGATCGCACTGGTAAATATAGTAAGGCCTCACTCTTATCTGCAGCAGGTCATGTACCAGCCTTTTCATAATATACGGGCGGTCGTTGACCCCCTTGAGAAGCACAGACTGGCTGCCCAAAGGAATGCCGGATTCGGCAAGCATATCACAAGCGTTTTTACAACGCTTGGTAATTTCTTTCGGATGATTAAAATGTATGCTCATCCACACGGGAGAATACTTTTTAAGCTTATTCACCAGGTTCTCGGTAATCCGCTGCGGGAGGGTTACGGGGATACGCGTGCCTATCCTTAATAACTCCACATGGGATATCGCGCGAATCCTGGAAACCAGGGATTCCAGAGCGTCATCTTCCAGGGTAAGCGGATCCCCCCCGGAAATTAAAACATCCCTTACCTTGCGGTTGGACTTAATATACTCCAGGGCTTGATCGAATTTGTTCTCCGGGCTGGCCTCTTTTGCTTCATGCTCCCCAACCAGGCGCCTGCGCGTACAATGCCGGCAATACATCGCGCAATGCTCCGTGGCCAGCAACAGGACCCTGTCCGGATAACGGTGCACCAAATGTGGCACCGGGGAGTCTCTGTCTTCCGCACAGGGATCGGCCATTTCATGCGGGGAAATCGCAAATTCGTCCCCCACGGGAACAGACTGCCTCCTTATCGGGCAATTCGGATCTTCGGCATCCATCAAGCTTGCCCAATAAGGGGTTATCGCCATGGCTAACCTGCCCTTGGCTTTATCGATACCCTTTTCTTCCTGGGGAGTAAGCTTGATAACCTGCACAAGCTCCTCTTTCGTGCAAATCCTGTGTTTTAATTGCCAATGCCAATCCTCCCAATCCAAGGGGTTTACGTCCTTATAAAGGGGTATCTGCTGGTAGTCGCGCGGGCGCTTCGAAGGCTTAGGAATAACCGGTATTTCGACTTGCGCTTTGGGGTTTTCTAAACTTGAGGAGTTATTCAATTTAGCCTTGTCCTTTCTGAGGCGCTTATCAATATTGCCTCAATTAAGTCGTCATATGCCATCCCTGCGGCATAAGCCATTATTGGAAAATTCGACTCTTTTGGATCCAATCCCGGGAGAGGATTGATTTCCAACACATAAGGCGTATTGTTTTTATCAAGACGTATATCTGTACGAGAGATATCTAAACAGCCTACGGCGCGGTGCGTCCGTATAGCCACGTCCTTGACCCTGGCCTCGATCTCCTTATCCAGCCTTGCCGGGCAGAAAAATTCGGGAACCATCCCCATCTCCGCATTCCCCTGAAATTCCTTCATCTTCCAGGAATAAAAGTATTCGCCGCTTTTTTTGCAATTCGAAAAGTCTATTTCCAGTATAGGAAGCACACGGATGCTGCCGTTTTCCAGAATTCCTACGGTCAGTTCCTTACCCTCGATAAAATCCTCTACAAGCGCCTCCTGCCGGTATACGTGTATGCATTCCCTGACCTTTTCAAAAAGGCTTTCTTTATCATACACCACGTTTGTCTTATTTATGCCTTTGGCAGATCCTTCGCAGTTAGGTTTGACGATCAAAGGAAAAGTCAAATTAGGGGATAAAATTTCGCTCCCTTTTACAAAAAGCTGACAATTCGGCGTAGGGATATTTTCCGCTTTCAATATTTTCTTGGTCAGGGCTTTATTTAAGGCCAGGGCGAGAGAAAAAGTCTTCGAGCCGGTATAAGGGATCTTTAAATAATCAAGCATGGCGGGCACTTCCGATTCGCGAAAACGCCCGTGTTTGCCTTCGGCTATATTAAATACCATATCCACGCGGTTATTTTTGAAATAAGAAAATAACTCGGGATACTCCACGTCAATGGCCTCCACAAAATGCCCCTTCTTTTTGAGGGCGGCGACGACGGAATTGATCGTCTCCTGTGAGTCGCATTCAGAAAAATAATCTGCCGGCTTCAAAGGATCCTTTTTCTTCAAATTATAGGTCAAAACTACTTTCATCTAATTCAGGCCGTTCCTGACAAGCGCGCTGTTCAAAATCTTTCCCAGCATCTGCTCATAGGTAATGCCGATATTTTCAGCAACAAGCATAAAAACATCCTCTGTGGACAAAGAAGGCAGGGGATTGATCTCCAGGACATAAGGATTCCCCTCATCGTCCACACGAAAATCCACCCTGCCGAAATCCCTGCATTCCACACTATGGTAGACTTTCAAGGCTGTTTCTTCCAGTTTATTCTTCAAATCCTGAGGGATCTTTGCCGGACAAATGTATTCCAGCCTGTCGGAAGTAATCCGCGCAAAAGTATAAAATTTATTGTTCAATTTCAATTTGCCGTCTATCTTAATCTGCACCACAGGCATAACTTCAGGATTGTCATTCCCCACGATGGCTACGGTAAATTCCTGGCCGGATATAAACTCCTCCACAAGGGCCGGTTGTTTATATGTTTTAGTAATAAAATCGACTTGTTTCTTCAGGTCTTCCATATTCTCCACCCGGGAACTTTCGGTAAGCCCCTTCGAGGAGCCTTCAAATCGCGGTTTGACGATTAACGGGAATTTACAGTGGTCGCAATTCTCCAGCCCATCCGCGGAAGAGACTTCAAAAAATCGCGGCGTAGGGATATTTTCAGCAATGAATATTTTTTTTGCCATAACCTTATCCAGGGTCAACCCCAGGGTCAAGGCATCCGCCCCGACAAATGGCACTCCGGACATCTCGAGCAGAATCGGAACCTGTGATTCACGATTCCTCCCGGCAATGCCTTCGGAAATATTAAATACTATGTCTACGTCAAGATTTCCCATCTTTTCCAACAGGTTAAGCGCATTACCTATTTTCTTGACTTTAAAACCGTTTGCGGAAATAGCCTGGGCGATCACGTCCACAGTAGAAGGATGATCGAATTCCGCGTTCGCATCCGCGGGATCGCCTTCTTTAAACTTATAATCCGTTTTTAAATCGTAAGTCAAACCAACCGTTCTCATATATCGTCTGTTTTACTCCTCCCTGCAAAACACCTTGTCTTCGTTTTGAGGACTTCGGCGCCTGCCTTAAATAACTTTTATATAATATAGCCCGACAGCCCCTAGCTAAAAAAATAAGGGCCCGAACTGATCTGCTCTGAGGACCCTTTGGCTTCTATCCGATTTTTTCCAACTTAGATTATCCAACCTCCCGACAAATTAAGATTAATTTTACTTTTTATTTTTTACCATAACAGCACCCTGTTGTCAAGTGTTTTTTATCCCTCTTCTCCGACGATAAAATAATGGCGGAAACGCCGTATTTGTCTATTCGGATTATTCATTTGACTGGAGCGCATTTTTAAAATACAATCATCTCATGATGAGCTATTTGATACTGGCGTTGATTTTGATCCGTCCGTTCATATCTTCGCTTGCCTACCCGTATGCGAATGCGGTATATTCATCCATACTCATTATCTCTCTTTTATCCTGGCTGCTGCTTAACAAACCGTCCCGCGGGGAATTTAGAAGGCTGCTTCCTCCGGCCATCTGTTTTTTTGCTGCCATGGTATTATCGTCATGCCTGTCGGCAGACAAAACAAGAAGCTTTTTTGAATATTATAAATATTTAAGCGGAATGCTCCTGGTATTCATGCTGCCGGGGCTTGACAATAAGGACAGGGGTATCTATATCAAAGCGATCCTTTCCTGCGGAGTCGTCATAGGCATACTGGCGATTTATCAATATTTTATCGGATTTGAACACCTAAGACGCTTTGTAGAAACGCAAAACATAAATTCGTCTTTCGTTCTTGATTATCTGAGGCAAAAAAGGGTGTTTTTTCCTTTCGTTACTCCGGGGGTGCTGGCGGGGTACCTGGCGATGACATTCCCGCTTACCTTGCTGTACAAGAAGACCCTTTGGCTCTCCGCACCGTTACTATTATGCGCCTTGTTTCTTACTGAATCGATAGGGGCGCTGATCAGCCTGTTCATAGGTATGCTCATCATGATATCGCTGA
>Ga0265297_10005496_pt1 | contig 19294 bp, 28 predicted proteins | sample Munlanlwell13791_FD_192502 | JGI IMG/M metagenome (GOLD analysis project Ga0265297, IMG submission 192502) | Leachate microbial communities from a municipal landfill in Southern Ontario, Canada - Leachate well 137-91 | ecosystem: Engineered > Solid waste > Landfill > Unclassified | place...
TTCCGTGCGTATACGCTCATTGTGCGTAAACGTTCAACGTGCGTGACGCTCATTACACGTATACTCTCATTAGCTTGCTACGTCTATTGTGTGTGACGCTCATTATACGTATCATTCTATTATTCGTATATACCTATTATGTGTATACGCTTATTAGCCTGTTACGCTTATTACACGTATATTCATTTTGTGTGTTGACAAACATATAACTTGTATAGTATACTAATTATTGATGAAGCTGAAGATTCACAACTCAGAGGTAATCTCCTACAGAGTATCTGGTGAGTTATATTTTGAAATAATGAGACGTATTAACAATTCTAAAATGACAGTGGGAGAATACGCCTATAATGCCCTCATTAAACATATGAGATATGATGATTCTAAGAACCACAAAGGGAAGGGGGTAAAGTGAAATGCCCAATAATAAGACTCATAAACCTATATTAGTTCCAGTGGATTTACGAGACCGTCTTAAACAACGGCGTAGACCACACCAAGGTATTGCCGGAGTAATAGAGGAATTGCTAGAGATGGCGGATAAGATTGAGGGGAAGCAATCATCTGCATCTCATACGCAAGAGAAGATGGGGTAATAAAACATGAATAAAAGACGAAAGATTATATCTTATATCCCTAACAGTTTGTGGTGTAAAAGTATTCATCCAGATTATACCTGCCGATTTTACGGAGAACAATCTGAGGAACATCTTGATACTTGCTTTTCTTATTGCACTCTGTACCGAACAGTGTGGTTGAATTCTACAACACATCCACAGAAATTAATGCGTTGCTACTATGATGATGATAAAGCCCAAATTAGAAGTAAGTTAAAGGAGTAAGATAAATGACAAGGAAATTCCTTAAACAAGTTACAGTGACAGGGGCGGATAATAGTATTAACTATTACAAACTTTTTGATATTGCAGAGAAATATCCTTTTGTTGAATTCGGTATCCTATTATCTAAGAATTCGGAGGGGTATCCCCGTTTCCCTACATGGAACTGGATTGAGGGACTTATTACAGAAAAGCCGAAAAACGTACATCTTAGCGGACATCTTTGTGGTTCATGGTTAAGAGATATTGTCGCTGGTGGTTCTGCATTTATGGACATCCATCAGGAATTATCATATGAATTTGGACGTTTTCAATTAAACTTCCATGACCAACCGGATAATCAGTTAGAACCAAGAAAATTTGTCTCTAGTTTATTTAAACTTACGGCTATCCATAAACAACAAATTATATTCCAAATTGACCATACGAATATGAGGCTTTATAACTATGCCACATCGCAATATGCAAAGGAATGGGGAATTAATGCTGTAGCGTTACATGATGTTTCTGGAGGTGCAGGTATTTTACCTGATAAATGGCCGCAACCTATGGGTGATTACTGCGGTTATGCTGGCGGATTATCCCCTAAAAATGTGGCAGAACAACTTGAAATTATTGGAAATAGAATCACAAATAAAGATGGCTCTATTTACCCGATATGGATAGATGCGGAAACAAAACTTCGTCCACCCGATAATAGTACATTTGACATTGTATTAGTTGAACAATTTTTAAGAGCGGCATCACCATATGTTTTGGCCGACCAAATAGAGGGTAAGACAAAGGATATTGATAACCATGAAAATATTTTGTAAATTATTCGGGCATAAATGGAAATATCTTGAATGGGACTCTAAAGAGAACGCTCCAGTTTTTACCTGCGTACATTGTAATAAACATATTTATTATTGGCCTAAAAAAGTGGACAAAGGATACTGATACTAAGGGAAATTAGATAACTGGAGGTTAAAGGTATGTTGAAGCGAACTTTATGGATATTTATAAGTCTTATTATATGCTTACTGCCTATTTCGGGAATATATTTTGGCACACAAATCATACGTGGAGCGATAGGAATAACTATTGGTGTAATTAGTATGATTTTACTTTTACCTTGCGTCGGTAACTTATTTGACTCCATCACTAATAACAAGGTCTTATATATCAATGTTAATAAACCGTGGGAAATGCACCTACGTAATAAGGATACTGATACTTCTGTTAAGGAGAACTAAATGAATCCCCTCAGCCCTAATAATAAGCAGGAGTAAATGAGATATGGATATAACTCTTGAAGAAGAATATAAGAACGACCCCGATTTACTAGAGTTCTATAAAGTTAAACTGTTAGACCCCGGATGGGCGGGAGAATTAACAGAGAACGATGCGGAATATATTGCAAGGAGATTAAGTGAAGAAAGTGCATTACGCGGTGCATGGCGCAGAGCATTAAAAGAATCAGGTTATACAGGTCGCCGGAGGAGAAAACCTAGTGCCGCCGTTATAACAGGTTGGAATAACTTTTTGAATGGCACATTCCAATAAAATTAACCGACTTTTACGCACGCCATTTTTTAGTAACGGGGCAACATGATATATTTTACGGATAATAATAAGACGGGGTTTAATACCATCGTAAAAGAGTAACCTAATTAATTAAAGAGAGGGAATGAGAGATGTCACTACTACCGACTAAGGATAAAGAGGCAAGAATAGAAATAAACGGTCTTCTTCTAAAATTTATCAAGACATTAAGAATAGAATTACTTGAAGATAAGCCAGATATTATTTATGACGAAGTTAAAAAAGGTAAATGTGTTGATTCTATTCTTGAATTAATTGAAAAACGGGGATACCACAAAGGAATCCCATCTGGTATAGAAGAAACCATGAAGGAGTAAAGGAATGAATATATCAACAAAGCGTTACTATCTTACTCAATCAATATGTATGATGTTTGGAGCTTCTATAATGGCGATTATTTTTATACACCCTATATTTATAATGTTTTTAATAATATTTACGATAGCTTATTTATGGGTCACAGCGTAATTGTGAATATAAGGAGATACTATGACAACAGAAAAGACCTATACCCCCGTAGAACTCGCGGCCTTAATAGGTAAGCAACCGCAGGATATAACGCATATGTTTTTGGAGGGGAATTTAATTAACTCTAGGATAGATGGGAATAAAATACTTCGGATTCCCGAATCGGATGCACAACCACTTATTGACGCTTTTAACGGGAAAAAGGGAATAGTGGAAGAATACCTTAAAATCCCCGAACCTATTGCTATTAAAGCAGTAAAAGAGCCCACGGAAAAGAAACAGGAGTTAGTAATTAAAACACCTGTTAATAAAGCAGTCGAAGAAGCCGCTACCGCTCGTAAAACTGCTGAAGATAATCTGAAAGCCCGTGAAGCTGAATTAAAACTTGACGCTATTAACGCCGGATATAACTCTATCCAAGAATGGATAAAAGCTACTCAAGCACAAAAAGAAGAATCCGATAAAATATTAGAGGCCAACAGGAAAGAATCACAGGCACTGGGCGATGAAAGAGTTAAAATCGAGGAAGATAAACAGAAAGTCATCCTAGCTTATAAGAAAGTTAAAGACACCGAGAAAATAGTCGATGAGCGATTAAAGAAAGCCCTTGAACTGGAAGATGGGAAGCAAGAAGATATAGACGCTTATAATACCGTGATTGACGAGTTAAGAGTATTGATTGATTATCACCGAGATAACATAATCCCATGTCTCAACACTATTAAATCAGTTAATAATACTATGAATAAGTGGCTTGAGATACTTGAGCAAAGCCGGACTGATTTTTCCCGATTAACGAACTGGGTTCACAAACAATATTCCAGACTAGATAAGTACATCGAGGTTGAAAGTAAAATTGTGGATACGTCTATCGTGGATAAAGATAGTTAAAGATTTGGTATTAAAAGCGCATATTATCTTGTACTTTTCTTTCAACTGTTACAATAGTGTCGTTGTGGGCTCTACCATGACATACGAGTAATATCTCTATAATTTCAAAACCGTGGGTCTTACCCATCCCAATAGAATTCCATCCAAAACTAATAGCAATTCCATTTAGTTGGATAAGCCGCCCAGCTAATCTTTTTTCTTTTGCAGGGAATAAATTGGACTCTTTTTGGGACAGAGAATATCCTAGATTTTCATAACACTCAGTAGTCTGCCTTAAAGAATAAGGAGGGTCAAAAAGAACTCCATTAAATAACTTGCCGGATAATAAATCGTGAGTATCCCTTCTAACCATGTAACCAAGGATTTTTCAGTAAGGTAGAATAGACACAATATGCCTGGTTAGGGGGTATTGATGATAAGGGCACCACTTGAGCCCCATACAAGAAACCAGATAAACATCCGCTTGTCAAATCTTCACTGGAACCTCAACGAAAAAGACCCTAAATGCACCGTTACACAAGAACAAGCAAGGACTGACGAACAAAATTCTTTACTACAGGGCAACAAACCTGATTATGTACTTTATAGTAAAGATGGACTTCAGCCAATTGGGGTAATTGAAGCCAAGCGACCGGGCGAAGACCTTAACGAAGCAATGAAGCAAGCCATTGAGCTTTACGGAAAGCCTCTTGGCGTCCCTTTAGCCTTTGCCTTCAACGATACATTTGTTACTGCTAAACACATTGAGCAGAATAAACCACTTAAAATAGACGGTGCTGAACTTCAGGATTTTGTTGATCAATTAACAGCTATCCGGTTTATTCAAGATGGTCCTGAAATATACTCACTTCCAAAGGGTGTTAATTTTACACGGGAAGCATTACTCAATATTTTTAAGGTAACTAACAACCTTCTTAGAGAAGAAGGCTTACGTTTCGGATATGAACGCTTTTCCATGTTTTCAGAGATATTGTTTTTGAAACTCATTGATGAATCCGAAAGATTGAATGAACAAAAGGGAATAAAGCGAACAATAGAAGAAAAATACTGTTGGAGTAACTTTACTTCCAAATATAAACACAGCCCTGATGATCTACTCGACTTTGTACGCGATACCGTGTGGATAAAAATGAAGGAAAAGTACGGGGATATTTTTAACAATACACTTCTTATTAAAAATCCCTTGACTTTTCAACAAGTCATCAACCAAATAGACCCGATAAATTTGCAGGCAACCGATACTGATGTAAAAGGTGATGCCTTTGAGTATTTTTTAAAGAGCGTCACTAATGGGAATAAAGACTTGGGCGAATATTTTACCCCACGCCATATAGTACGCACGATGGTACACATGGTTAAACCCATATTCGGAGAGACTATATACGACCCATTTTGCGGAACCGGAGGCTTTTTACTAGAGGCATTCAGATATTTGTCTCTTAGAGTAGATACTACCAACCCTGATATTCTGAAGTTTGTGAAAGAGAAAACCGTCTTCGGTAGAGAGATAACGTCAACGGCTCGTATTACCAAGATGAATATGATTCTATTTGGTGATGGGCATTCTAATGTGGAACAAATCGATAGTCTCGCAAATCCGGTAAATGAACAATATAGTATTGTTTTGTCGAATATCCCGTATTCACAAGATACAAAGTATGGTGCGTTCTACGATATTCCGACGAAAAACGCGGATTCTGTGTGTGTTCAACATATTTGGAAAGCTCTCAAACCTGGCGGGCGGGCGGCAGTTATTGTTCCTGAGACTTTCCTTTATGATGGTGGAGTCATTGGTAAAACTAGAGAACTAATAGCCAAAGGTTCCGAACAATTAACCATTGTATCTCTGCCAAGAGGGGTATTCATGCCATATACCCCTACTAAAACCAATGTCCTTTACTTTAAAAAAGGTGAACAATTCAAACACGCTTACTTCTTTGTTGTTTTTAATGATGGATTTGAGTTGAACACTCGACGAAAACCAGTAAAGGGCGATAGCGATATTAAAAAGTTACTCAGTGATGTCGATGAGCCTAATATAATCAAGGGACAAGCTAATATAGTTGATCAAAAGACAATAGAAGATACTAATATATGGAATCTCAGACCGTTTTATTATATGGAGGATGTTCCCGATATTAAGGGTGAATTACAACAACTCAGTACAGATATTATCGAGGAAGCGGGCGACCTTGTTAACCCCAGAAATGAGCCTGATAAATTATGGGGAGTCTTGGAAGTATCTCAAAATGGGGTATTCCTTGGCGATAGTATAGTAGGTTCAGAATTTACACAGAACTATAAAAGGGTAAAAGCGGGTGATTTGGTTTACAACCCATATCGTGTGAATATCGGGAGTATTGGAGTAGTTCCATCATATTTAAACGATAACTTAGTCAGTCCGGCTTATGTGGTATTTCGTCCGAAATCAAATAATTATCCAGCTAACTATATTCTGTCCGTTTTAAAGAGTAAACGATATCTACGGGTTATTATGAACTACTCGCTAGGTTCAGCACGTGCTAGTCTTCCTTTTTCAGAATTGACTCGTATAAAGGCCCCAAAAATAAGCGAACCAGATACAACAAGCCTTATTGCACTACAAAACGATCTGGATAAACACACAACCGAAATGAATCAGGCCAGACAGAGTATTAACCAATATGTGGATGGGTATATGAAGGGAAAGCCGATAGTCGCAAAGGAAATGGTTTCACATTTAAAAATCGAACAGCAACAGGGAATTACCCAAATGGAATTTCATCAGATTCTTGATAAAGCCTCTAAACCCATTAAGGCTGAATCTGATCAAGAAAAGTCTTAAACATCGGTTGTTCGTCTTTCCGGTGGTTGTACCTAAACGAGTATTCATCTACGTAATTCTGGAGATACTTAGGACTGACTGCATGATAGACGCCATCAATACCACGCTTTACTAAAGACCAAAATCCTTCAATCGTATTTGTATGTGCTTCACCGTTAACATAAATCTTATCAGCATGTCTTACGATTAGGTGCTTATATCCTAATTTGGCAACCTTGTTATAACTACTAAATTCATCTGTATAGACCGTTGTTTGTGGAACTATGTTGTTAGTGATCATTGGCAGAATGGTTTGGCTAGAGACATCGGATGTAACCTTTGCTATTACTTTCCCTTTGCGTTCTACAATGCCTACTACAGGAGTTTTACCTTCAGCCCCACGACCTCTAGTCCCATGGCGTTTTCCACCAACATAGGTTTCGTCCACTTCAACTTCCTTGGTGAATTGGGGATAATTCTCGTCTAAAAGGCTCCTGATCTGTTTAAATATTCTCCATGCTGTTTTGTAAGTGACACCTGTTTCTCTCTGAATCTGTTTCGCCGAAATTCCACATCTGGTAGAGGACATGAGATACATGGATTGGAACCATGTTCTAAGAGAGGTAGAGGATTTGTGAAAGACTGTTCCAGCCGTTGGATAAACTTGGTGTCCGCAATAATCACATTCAAAACAAGGGCGACCAGTTACACGGTGATGTTTTGTTACTACACCACATTCAGAGCATTTGATACCATTCGGCCAACGACTGTGAAGGATATATTCAAGGCAGGCATCATCATTCGGAAATTCTGTATCGAAGTTATTCATGGTGTATTTAGCGGTATTGGTTACCATTTGATTTATCCCTCTCTTACATGTATTATGAATCTAATATAGCACAATATATACATGGTGTCAAGGGATAGTTACGTAATAAATTAAGCCAATCTTCAGCTTTTATATGACTTTGTGCTTTAGATATGGGGTTCAAGTCATTAGTAAACTCAGCAGGGCTATTATCTCCTGCAAATGGGTCTATCCAACCTTTACCATCATCAACATAAAAACTTATCAATTCCGCAATCGGTTTAATAGTAAATGTCCTTTTATTAGGCATCGCCCATACACGAGATATTTTCATATATTTTATTTAATACCTTTTTACTTATATCGTGGATGAGAAGAAAGAACCTTAATATTTTTTTTAAATTCTTCCCATGTTTGATATTGCTTTACCTGTGGTAAACAATGAAATATATTTTCCCTAATGCCAATCACTATTAGTATTTTATTTAGAGCGATTGCTATACCAAACTCAACATGTCTACCACCACGTTTAGAATATGCCTCTGGTGGCTCTGAAAAGAATACTATTGCATCAGATGCGGTTAAATCCTCAACATCATCTTGTGCGAATGGTTGAGCTTCCATCGGAATATTATCACCACATTGTTCTACTTCTTTTGCATTAGGATGTAGCTGATGAAGACCTTGTAGCCATCTGCAATCTACCACATACCCCACTTCCCTTAACTCTTTAGCGTATTGGTTCATCTCCCCGCATCGGTCAAATCGGGCTGCTATATATATTCTCATATTAATTTCACCATATTTTGTTCTTCAACCACAGACGCAAGATTCTTAACTGCTACATCAAAATATTCCCTCTTTAATTCTATACCTATAGCTTTTCTTTTAAATTTCAACGCCTGATAACATTCTGACCCTATACCCATGAATGGCGATAATACGGTTTCCCCTGGGTTTGAATATAATTTAATACAACGCTCAATAGTCTCTAATTGTAAAGGGCAAATATGTTTTTCGTCTTCTATACCACGAGCTGTATGATATTGCAAAGTTCCTGTCTCTCTAATACCTAACCAAATACCATTTGCCCATTCTATCCACTTTTCATTATCAATTTCCCCATTGGCTACTGGATTTACAGGAACCGCATTTTCGCCTGGTTTCTTAAACAATAATATTTGGTCTACAAGAGCTGGTCTAGAATCAGTTGAATCACGCCTTAACTGAACAAATAACAAGGCCTTTCCGTGTGTACGAATTGCCTGGCTCTGTGGGTTCTTTTGAATAAACGCCCTTCCTTGAAACTGCCAACCATATTTTTCATATGCACGTATCACTTCGCCTGGAAAATCTTTAACCCCGATATAACCATCTTTTTGTGCTAATGCTGGAATATCTGAAGTGTGGACGCATGTTAAACGGTCTGGTTTAGTTACTCTTAATATTTCTTTAATAATAAAACTATAATGTTCAAAAAACTCCGGCCAATCACGGCAATTCCCTAAATCTCTATCACTCGCTGTATAAGTAAATAAATCGGCAAACGGGGGACTGTAAATGGATAAGTCTATAGAATCAATCTCTAGCTCCTTTAACCGTTCACATGAGTCACCTAACATCGCCGTGTATCCTTCACCTTTAATCGTATCTTGTTTATAATCTTCCACTAATATAGACTCCCTTTTTAATTCTTTTCTCTCATATTCCCCCATGTGTTCAATAAGTTTAGTGCGTAGCCGTTTCGCCATTGCGTCTTTACGCATTACATTGGTATAAACCTCTTGTTCTGATTGTGACATTATAATATAAACATCGACTGGTTTAGTTTGCCCATATCGCCATTCACGGCGGATTGCTTGGTAATAACTTTCCCACGAATCAGATAGACCAAGGAATATCATCTTACTCGCATTTTGGAAATTCATCCCATACCCACCTATTTTGCTTTTTGTGCATATCACATTGAATTTACCATCTTGAAATTCTTCAAATGATTTAGCTTTATAATCTGGTGTATCATTCCCCTCTACTTCAACGGCATCAGGAATTACTTTTAAAACTCCTTTACTTTCAATGTCTAACCCAGTCCATATTATCCATTGTTCATTATGCCCATTGACTAATGTTTTCAAGACTTCTAACCTTTTCTCTGCGGTTTCCTTACGAACGTTCGCCCTATCGCCGATTCCATGAAGTCCAGTGAAGAATAACTGGTCGCCATGATATTCCGTTTCAACGAAAATTGGGTGTATTCGTAATTCTGGAAGAATGAATCCATCATCTTCATAGTTCAAGTCAGATGGCTTAGTCATCGTAATAGCCCATGATGATAACCACTCAAAGAATCTATCTTCGGCATGGTGTTTGATACGCCATTCTGTTCCGTTTTTGTTACTTCCTTTCCGGCGATATGTTATATTGCCATACGTCATAGTATGCTCTTTATTAGCGTTGATAAAGAAAGTGGCTAACATTTCTGGAATAGTACAAATACCCAAAAACTCGGCATGGTTCCCAATTTCGGTATAATCGTTTGGGGCTGGTGTTGCAGTACAACAAAGTCGATATGGAATATTGGCACATAACGATGTAAGTTTTTTACGAGTTTTCCCATCTATCGCTTTTAATATACTGGATTCATCTAGAACAACAGATTTAAAAGTTGTAAAATCAAACGAATCCACCATCTCATAATTAGTAATCCATATTTTGCTATCTTGTGTTATTTCAGATTGTGACCGAACATATTTAATATCCATATTAATATCTTTTGCCATTCTGACAGTTTGGCGTGCCACTGATAACGGAGCAATAATCAATGACCTTTCGTTTAATTGTTTAGCCCATTGAAGTTGAATAAATGTTTTTCCCAATCCGGTGTCTAAAAATACAGCACATCGACCTTTACGAATAGCCCACAACAATATATCCTTTTGCCAATCAAATAATTTAGGATGCACTAATGAACGTTCTATTTCAATACCACATGCTTCCACATGATGTTGTTTACTCTTTAAAAATTGCTCATACATATTCATCATTATAAATATTCCTTATATACCCGATATCCCAGTTATATTTTTATAAGTTTGGTCATGTATATCAAAATAAACATCAACAACCCGTTCTGCAACTCCAGCCCCTTGTCTTTGTTTCGCTATAATTATTTGTGTAGTATTATTATTAGACTTGTTATAATAATTATCTCTATAAATAAAAAGCACAATATCAGCATCTTGTTCGATACTTCCTGAATCTCTTAAATTATGGAGTTGGGGTCTTTTATCATCCTGTGTTTCAGTCCCTCTATTCAATTGGTGGGCGCAAACTACAGGTACTTGCAACTCCATAGCGATAGTTTTTAATTCCGCTGATATATAGCCTAATCTATCAACTTGTTTACTCCCTTGTAAATCTTGTAATAAACTCAAGTAGTCAACTACTATCATCGCAAGACCATAACGGAGTTGTACTGCTAACGCCGCTTGATAAACATTAGCAGTATTAAATTTATTTTCCCTACTTCCCACATAGAGATATAATTTTCTATTCCGTATGTTATCAAGACTCCCCGTAATATTGACATACATATCACTGTCATAATTACCGGAACGAACTCTTGTAATGGGGATTTTTAGCATTGTAGATACTTCTCTGTCTGTTAAACTATCAGCATTCATTTCACCTGATGCAAACAATACAGGGTTGGCGATTGCATTACTATTGGCAATTTGTTGGAGCAGAGTGGTTTTACCCATCCCAGGTCTAGCCCCGATTATTATTAAATCACCCGGGAATAAACCACCACCTAACTGAAAATCAAGGTCAAGTAGACCAGTTGGCATTGCTATATTAACCCCTAATTTATATAACTCATCGTATCGGTTAGATTGTTTTTGGACTCTCTCTTCTGGGGATAGGACTGTAATACCACTACCTGATTTCCTTAATTCCAAAAGCATTTTATCCGCGTCCGCTAAATTAGAACTAACTTCACCTTCAGAATTATAACCAAGTTTTGATATTGAGCTACCTACTTGGATTAATTTTCTGAACATTGATAACCGCTTGACTATATCCGCATAATAAAGTAAATCCAAAGATGTAGGGGTGTTAGCTATTAATTTAGATAATATAGCCGCCCCGCCAACCTCTTTATACTTACTCATTCGATTTAATTCATCAGATACGGTTATTTGGTCAATAGCGGAACCACGACTATTTAAATTAATACATGATTGATAAAGGCATCCCATATCACTACTAAAAAAATCACTAGGTTCAAGAATAAGACGCGACATATCCCCACCAATTAATAACGACCCTATTACAGATTCCTCAGCCTCTTGATTGTGTGGTACTTGATTGTTTATTCCGTTGTTCAAATTCACGCCTCTCATTTGTTACATTAGGGATATCCCTGATATTTTGCGGTTTGTGTCCGTTATTTTTACCTTCATTATTCCAATTTCTTAATATACCCTCTATATAATTCCAGTTCCTTTTCCCATTAGATACACCTAAATCAATTGCTTCTAATATCCATGCTGTTGAATAACTACTACAAGCGTCTTGGATTTTAGATGCTACTAACTGAGTAATCATCCCAATTTTGTTTTCATAAGCAGTAAAAATAAGACCTATTGGATTACCCTCTCTATCTCTACTATCTCTACTATCTCTACTATCTCTCTCTCTCTGTGTATTTTCTGTCGCAGAAATAGGGGTTGTGGTTTCTGGTAATTGTTGGTCTTGTGTATTTTCTGTCGCAGAAATAGGGGTTGTGGGTATAATATCGACGCCAATAATAGGTTTTTTGGGTAATGGCTGGTCTCTTTTTCTATAAACTTCACTTAATCCATCAACGAATTTTTGACACCATATTATCTTCTTTAACCATAAGTTTTTATCAATAGCATCTAGTTCTGCAAGGGTATCCAGAATTTCCGTCGCAGAAATTGGGGTGACTTGTAATTTAGCTACTAAAAAATTCCAATCAACGGGTAGTTCACATGAATAATAGTGTCCGTCAGATAATGCTAGGCGTTCTAATATCTTAAACCATGCAGCGTATCCATCGTTCCCAAATTTATTTTGAAGGATTGCAAGTGTACGGCTAGTATCACTAGCGTTCCCATAATGGGGGAAATATTCAACAGTTTTCTTACGTGGTCTACCAGCCATTATCTACCTTCTCTCAATTCCTGATTCAGGAAACGGATAGCTTCGTGCATTGTTCTAGCAGACACTTTATCCTCGCCTCTTTGCCACGCGGAAATAATTTCATCGTGAGGACGTTGAAATAGAAAGAATGCTTTACCAGTTTGACCGTTAGGACGGTCTATCCCGATAAAAATAACGCCTGATGCATAAAAGAAAGCGGCACAAGTTAAATCAGATGTTGAATAATGACCGTTTGTTTCCAAATAACATCATCCTCATAATTCAATAATCTAGAAACTATTATATCATTAATTGTCAATAGTTCCCGTGCTTTTTGTGTAACAACCAAACTACCTATCTAGTTTCTTTTTAATATATTTGTAAACAGGAGCAATATTCAATAAGATAAAAATAATACCTGGATATAGTAGGGTTCTACTATCTCCAACTAATCCAATTACAATAAAACAAATTCCTGCAATCATCATTATAAAACTAAAAATTGACCAAGCCATATTCCACCTCGATTTTTACTTAATTACTCGGTTTTTAACTTGTGGCTAACCCGATATGCCTTCTTCGGGTTTCCACGTGGCCTATTCTTCCAGAACCGTTCCATAAGTCTTATCATTTATTACAAACGTGCTTAATTCCTGATTCCTCGTGGATTGCTTCTAAACTTGGAAGTCTTACACCCACTCCACAGGCGTTGATTTCCGAGGAACTCTCGGTATTTAATATCTCTATTCCTTTGTCTCGGATGTTGTGGGCTGCATTCGGGTCACGCTCGTTTATGGCTCCACAATTCAAGTAAACCCATGTCCTATCACTGAGTTTCAGTTCTTTATTTATGGATCCGCAATGATTACAACGTTTACTTGAAGGCTCAAATCGTGGTATCTGTAGTAAACGTGAGCCCCACTCCTTTAGCTTGGCCCGCCACTCATTCTCATATTCGTCAAGCATTTTGTGGCCCAAAACATCCCCTTCATCTAAACCAGAAAATTTATTACCATTTGAGTAATCACCATGTTTAGCTAATTCAAGTTTTCCACACTCTACGAGATGTTAGGGGAGGCATAGTTTTGAATGAACGTTACACGTTATACGCCGAAAAGCCCCAATTTCATTCCTCCAATAATTTAAGGAATTGGTCTTTAACATCATCACGAATTATACTTATGCACTCAGAAGCGGGGCTACTTAGAATGTGAGTAATTACTCCAACAGAGTCATGATTCCTTAAAAGATAATATTGTGCCTTACTATCTAGTTCTACATGATATAATCCACAGGTGGTATTAAAATCATTATTGGTAAATTCATATATAACTTTTAATATTTTCATCTTCCCTTCTCCTTTAGTTGGTGGGCTACGTAGGAATCGAACCTGTAGTCTCCAGTTCATAACACTAGTGTCCTACCATTAGACGACTCACCCTATACCCCTAAAATCCAGTTAGATTATGCTTTTCAATTAATGCATTAAAAGCATCTTCTCCGTAAGCCTGAGATTGCCCACGTTGCAATCTATGCTCATTCTCGGCGCGCATTCCCATAGCCTCAATTAAGGCACATATAGCGGATGTTAAATCATCTATTGTCTGATTATTTATTTGCTCCATCGTCTTCCTCCTTCTTAACCTTAGCTTGGGGAGCTAGAGATGCTTCCCCCGGAAGTGATGCCCTCTAGCAGTTCTCCCCCGCCCCGACTGACCTACTCTATCTAAGACTCACACTTCTAATCGAGGAACTCCTACTACTCGTCAGTAGTCGTATACCTTCTTCGTGGTTTGGTCTTTCGAGGCAACCTGAGCCTACCTTAGGGCCGAAGCCACTTACCCCTATTCAGGGAAGGTATTGGCTCAGGTTCTTGCTGGCTCGGATGTTCATCGCCACATATTACCCCGATATTTGTTTCCAGTGGACACCAGCAAGCATATTCAGTTGTTAAAATACATACACACATACTACTATATAGCTATACTAGTTGTCAAGTAGGCTAGGGACTAAATCTTTAATATTTTTATCCTCTATAAGCTGGTTACAATACTTGTGAAGTATGCGTGCGTTTTCAGGAACGCAATTTCTTCTGTTCTGGTCGTTATGGTGAGCTTCTGGTATATACATTGGATAAGTTGGGTCGGTTGCGATTTTACAGTATTCACATGGCACGTAACCAAACTTCTCATTAAGATTAGCCATACGTTCTTTTTTAATTTGTATCCAAGTTTTCATTTCGACCTTCGCACGTTTACTTTGCTTATTCAATCCCTTGGTTCGCTTTAAAGGGGTGTTACGCCGTAGGGGGGTACGGGAAGTGATACGTTTCATCCTAAATTTTGTGTTAATATTCGTTCTCTCTTTAAATATACTGCTTTGTTTTGTGATATCTTCCGACATAAACGACAAATCCTTTTCCCTTTAGGGGAAATATATGTATTCTCAGTATTATATAAATGCTCTCTAGGGCAATGTGTTTTCATTCTATTTACTATTCCAATATCGTTTAATCCGATAGCTCGTCTAATGTTTTCTTTATGTGTGACAACTTCTAAATGAGTAGGATTAACACAATTATGGACTCTACAAAGATGGTCTAATTCATATCCTTGTGGGACTATGCCGTGTAATAATTCATAAAGATATTTATGTGCTTTATATCTCACATGCGCTTTTGGGTTAAATATACCATATCCCAATTCATTTTTACCTGCAATCCATAACCAACAGTCATTAGGATTATTTATTTCTACCTTTTCCCAGTATCTCTCTATTTCCTTTTTCCTTTTAGCTGTAGCTACACCACATTTACGGCAAAAAGAATGTCGCTGGCTTGATTTTTTATAAGTGCTATAAGATATTTGTCTTATACAGCCACATCGAGGGCATGTAACTAAGTAAGACATATTCCATCTAAAAGAGTGTCCAGACATTTTAATTTCTCCTGCATCCCATACAAAGTATTCTCAAAGTCCCGTTAATAGTTCTCCATGCTTGTTGACTGTTGGCATATTCTACCTCTATAGATTGTGCCGAATGTCTCTTGCATTGTGGGCACAAAGTATTCACCATTTTTCTTGCGCCCGATAGTTGTGTTTGCTGTCGTATTTCACGGCGGGTCTCCTTCTCTTCTTCTGTAAGTGGCGTTCTATTTTCAAAGTCCTTTTTCTTGTTTAATTGATTAACTTTTAATAATAAACTACTTGCCCATTTACGTCCTTTTCTATGATTCTTTTTTGAGATTATATGTTGGGCTAATTCTGTATATGTTTCAAAGTCACTATGACATTGATGACAGACCACGCTCATTAATATAATTCCTTTTGGAGATTATAAACACGTAGTAAATGCTTAAATAACTCGAAGCGTTTTTCTAATTGGTCAACAGTCTTAATTTCAAAATCATCGTTATTAGCCTTATTGATTCGGATTAATTTTCCGGCGACTGTTATATTCTTATTCTCACGGATTAATTCAAAGTATGCCCCTATCTGTGTGGAATACTCAGGGTAAAGTGCTCCACTGGTTTTGAAATCAATTAAAGTGTCTATTCCATTTACATTTGCGAGTAAGTCAAAAGTTCCGCCATAACCCCATCGTTCACTAATAAGGGAACATTCAACATCCAACGATTTTACCTCGTTCATCTTCCGCCAAGCGTAATAGGATTTCATGGCATTATAGGCTTTATCTATATCTACCTGTGCGTAGTCTGATAAGTCGGGTTTTATGTTTTTCAGGTCTGTTAAAATGAGGTAATGAGCTATCGACCCGATATCTGCCGCCTCATCTCGAACCTTTGTCCAGTCTTTCCCCTCCCTAGTTTGTTTGGCTATCCAGTAATGGATTGCTGGTTTGTCTAATAACGCCAAAACAGTAGTGACGCCTGGAATTAATGTTCCTGATTTTAATTTATATTGTTGGTGTATCTTTGTTCTGTTGCTCATTCAATAATTCCTTTAAACTTGATATTTCTTGATTTAATAATTTAATGCGATTCGATTTACCATCGGCTAATCCCTTGGCATAACCATCCTTGTATCCTTTCCCATGTGCTTGTATGTGGTCTACCCTTGATACTAACTCTAGGTTCTCTATTCGATTATCTCTTTTATCACCATTTTTATGGTGAACTAACTCCCATTTTTGTAGGCATCTTCCAAGATGTTGCGCCATTATGAGACGATGTTCGGGTATATACCTCTTATATGCCATTGATAAAAAGAAGTTATCCGGTGGGACAAACACCAGATTGTATCCCTTTGATTCCTTATTTTGTTTATGCTCATACTTAATTATTCCCCTGCCAGCGGATTTTAGAAAACACGCTCTCCCACAAAATATGTTTTTTATACTTTTCCTATGGAATAGTTTGCCACAAATAACGCAAGTTGTATTATTTAAATCTCTGATATGTTGGGTGTAGCATGATTTGGAGCAATATATACTTCTGAGCCTAACAAGTTCACTAGGTTTAGCGATAAACATCTTCCCACAATGCTTACATTTAGCATAAACATCTGCTTTCTTGGGACGTTTATTCCGGCTCTTATACGTGCATGGTTTAGAACAAAATTTAGATGTTGGTTTACGAGAGTGGTATTCTCTCCCGCATGATAGGCAAATTTTTAGTATCTGGTGTTCTGGTTCTTTCTTTATTCCAATAGGGGCTTCTGCATTTGGCACAGAACTTTGGGTTGGCAACCCTAGGAATCCATTCGTGTCCGCATCTATTACATTTGCATATTGGTAATTTGACCATTCTTTATTCTCCATGATTATATACTAACATCACCATATGTATATGTCAATATAATGATAGGCGTGTTTGTATGTTATTCCGGTCTGTTTTAGTAGTCATTTCTTATCATCCTTAATTACTTTAACCATATCAGTTCGTTTCGTAATAGTCCCCTTAAACGCATAATTTTTATTCCTAATCGTGAAATGGATAGAATGTTTATCATTTATCATAAAGCGGTCAACATGAACTTCAGAGTCTTGAACATCCGCGAATAAGGCTTTGATTCGGCGTTTTATTTCAGGTAATGGCTTTGACGCGTTAATTATGTCCATTCGTTTCTTTCTAAAGAGTAAATTATTCTCGTTTTATCCGGTACAAAGTAGTCATGCATGAGAATAAATATTTTTCAACTTCTGTATCACGTAGATGAAACACGCCTCAATTACCGCTATAACTATGAAAAAGTAGTTTAATATGTTCTCTGATATTACTTGCCAGTCTAATCTCATTTCTTAATCACATCATTTGCTGTTATTGGTTCAATATCTTTATTAAAGAGAACTCCAACCCCATTACAATTCGGGCATTCTTTCATAGGTTCGTTAATATAGGCCATTAGTGCTTCAAGATATGTGTCTATATTGTCTTTCAAATCGTCTTCACTATTGCCTTCAAATGGTTTTATGGGCGTATATCCTTTATACATATCTTCTGCACTGGTCATTTCAAAGCAGATTATCTTTTTATCATTGACCCATCTTGTTTTCATTTCTGGTTTTCTGCGTTTACTCCACGAAGGTCTAGCATCATACTCATATGAGTATGGCTTGGATATCGGAATTATTTTCTCTACAGTAAAACAGAAGTCATAATCCGATGTAACCTTAGCAACTTTCGGGTTGATATTTAATTTCACGTGTTCCCGAACAATATTATAGGTTTGCTTTGAAGTTAGTTTACATGGTCTTTCATGGATAGTTAAAACTGGATAAACTATCTGGTCTATGATTGAATGTTTCACATTCTCATTAGTTACTTTCCCTGATTGCCCGTATAGTTTTGTTTCTTGATATGGGTATGATATTTTATTCGGTTCTTTTACATCGTCTATCTTTGCAAGTACGATGTATTCAAACTCGTCATCAACTTCTATTGGTGGTTGTTCGTCCGATATATGTAAGTATAACGACTGATATATCTCATATTCCGGTTTCCATTGGAATGTTGAGCAGTTAAGTCTTTCGCCAGCTTGTTCTTCTGTGAGTTCTTTAGGAATACGTTCACTTACCAGTGAATCGTCAATTAAAATAAAACGTGGATTGATGTTCGGTCTATATTCAATATGCGATACTCTTTTAGGTGGATTATCTATTCTTGACCATCCGCTTGCAAAAGTATCTTGGGGTTTCACGCCGTCAAATAAATGTGACGCAAAATTTAATTGCCCGTAACGTGAGATATCAGGGTCGCGACTGATATAAACTCCGGTATTTGTTTCTATTGCGTATACTTTTAGTTTATCCATTCTTAGTCCTCCAAGTCTGCATAATTATCTATTGAATAAGCAATCATGGCTTCCTTTTCTGCCTTACGCCTAGCACGTGCCGCCGTTTTAGAATCGACTGGAGAGTGGTCTTTACCTGCATGGATATTATTCCAGACAAATATAATCTCTTTCGCTTTTGAATCAGGCGTAACCGTTCCTTGTAAAGCCCCGCCACAACTACAATAAAGATTGAGTTTCATCTTAACTCCCTATCCCATAACATGAGACAAAAATTAGCAATATCCACTAGTTCCCTTTTTACCCTATCTTTATTCTTTTCTCTCCATTCTTCTGCCGTGATTTTATCGCCATAAGCATCGGCATCAGACGCTTGCCACGCGAAATATTCTCCTATTTCTTCTATAAGGCGAAACCGCAAGTAGTTTATATCGCAATCTTGCCAACCACCCTTATAGTCATTCTTACATAGGACTTCATCCAT
>Ga0265297_10005497_pt1 | contig 19294 bp, 17 predicted proteins | sample Munlanlwell13791_FD_192502 | JGI IMG/M metagenome (GOLD analysis project Ga0265297, IMG submission 192502) | Leachate microbial communities from a municipal landfill in Southern Ontario, Canada - Leachate well 137-91 | ecosystem: Engineered > Solid waste > Landfill > Unclassified | place...
CATGTCGTGCAGCAGAAGGTCGGTATAGGGCCGGATCACCTGACCGGCCAGGATCGGATCGGCGGCATTGGCCCCGGTGACGAAGCGCGGCACATGGCAGGCGGCACAGCCCGCCGTGGCGAAGACCGCCTCGCCCCGCGTGACCTCCGGCCGGTCGATGCCGCGCCGCGCCGGCACCGCGAGATTGCGGGTGTAATGGACCACGAGGTCGAACATCTGGCGCGTCACCTCGACGCCTTCGGCCGGGTCGTCGCCGGTCGGGGCGGCCCGGCAGGCGGTCTGGCGCGCCGTGCAATCGCCGTGGGAAGCCGGGATCAGCGGGGTCGACAGGCCGATGTCGCCGGCGAAGGCTGCCGCCGTCTGCGCCGGCACGTCCGGCTGGCCCGCCTTCCAGCCGAAGCGGCCGAGGCGGTGCTCCGGCCCGATCCGGTTGGCTACGCCACGGATACCGTCGCCGTCCCGGTCGTCGGGATCGGCATGGGCCAGGATCTGATCCTCCGGGATCGCCTCGAGCAGGCCGAGGCCGACCATCGGCAAAGCGATGCGGGGCGAGAGCATGACGTCGGCCGCCATCGGCCCAAAGGCGAGATCGGCGACGCCATAGCTCGGGCGGCGCAAGTGCACGACCTCGCCACCGGCCAACGCTACCGCGACCTCGTCATAGGCGACGGTCATCCGTCCTTCGCCGTCGAAGCCGCGGATGGCGCGGTTCTGGAGCTGCAGGCCGTAGGTCGGCTCCGGCAGGTCCGAAACCGCGCCCGAGTCCAGCGTGGCGCGTTCTTCCGCCGTATGAGGCGGCACCGACAAGCGAAGGAAGAGCGAGACCGCGATCTCGTCCGGCCCCGGCACGCGCCCCGGCCCGTCGTTCAGGTGGCAGCTCCGACAGGAGCGGGCGTTGTAGAGCGGGCCGAGCCCGTCCGACGCCGTGGTCGAGGACGGGGCGGAGGCCCAGAGCTTGCTGAACAACGCGTTGCCCAGCAGGAAGTCGAGCTTGCCCTCCTCCCCCATATTGGCGGACGGGTGGCCGAAGGCGTCCTGGTCCGGCGCCTCGTAGGAGGTCGCCGCCCCGCCGGAAGCGTCGGGTGGCTCCGTCCCGGCGCCGGCCGGCCCCATCGCCACGCCCGTGCCCAAGGCCAGCAGCAGGGCCGCGACGCCGCCGCGGCGCGCGACGGCACCGGTCACGATGTCACTGCGCCACGGCCGAGGGATTGTCGAGGCTGTCCGACCCCTCGAACTTCACCGGCGCCAGCTTCAGCGCGGCGATGATGCGTTCGAAGGAGCGGGTCTGATCGGTCAGCGTGTCGACCAGCTTCTGGATCACCGCATTGCCCTCGGCATTGCCGGCCGCAATCATCTGGTCGTAATGCTCCTTGGTCTTGGCGCGCTGCTTGATCGCGGTCGCCGCGACCACGGTCGCCGCCAGCTTGGCCTTCACTTCGTCCGACAGCTTGGGGTCGGCTTCGGCCACCAGGTCGGCCAGCGAGGGGCCGCTGACCTTCTTGCCGTCCAGGCGGGTGTAGCTGCCGCCATAGACATTGGCCATGCCGATCACGTCGTTGTAGTGCGAATTGTGGGTGTTGTCGGAGAAGCAGTCCTGCTCCTCCTCCGGGTCGTGGAGCAGCAGGCCGAGCTTGGTCCGCTCGCCCGCCAGCTCGCCGTAGGAGAGCGAGCCGAGGCCGGTCAGGATGGTGACGATGCCGCCGTCCGCCCCCTTGGCGTCGAGTTCCTTGCGCGCCTCGCCGCCCGGCTTCCACTGTTCCGCCATCCAGGAGAGGTCGGAGAGCAGAAGATCGGTCGCGGCCTTCAGATAGGCGGCGCGGCGGTCGCAGTTGCCGTGGGTGCAGCCCGAACCCTGGACATAGTCGGTGAAGGGCCGGTCGCCCGCGCCGGGGCCGGTGCCGTTCAAGTCCTGGCCCCAGAGCAGGAATTCGACCGCGTGGTAGCCGGTCGCCACATTGGCCTCGACCCCGCCGACTTCCTGCAGCTTTTCCAGGAGTTCGGCGTCGATCTTGGTGGCGTCGATGGTCTCGCCGCCGGCCTTGAGCCGGGTATTGGCGATCACGTCGGCAGCATAGAAGGGATTCTCGTCCGACTCGGTGCCGTAGTTCTCGGCGACATAGTCGATCAGGCCTTCGTCCAGCGGCCAGGCGTTCACCTTGCCTTCCCAGCCGTCGACGATCGCATTGCCGAAGCGGAACACTTCGCTCTGCAGATAGGGCGGACGGGCGGCGATCCAGGCGGCGCGGGCGGCGGCCAGAGTCTCGGCCGAAGGCGCGGCGATCAGCTTGGCGACGGCAGCGTCCAGCGCCTTGGCGGCCGTGGCGGCGTCGCCGAAGGTGGCCTCGGCGATGTCGGCATAGGTCTTCAGCACCGCTTCCTTGGTCGTCGCCGCCGCGGCCCCGGCCGCCATCCCGGCCGTCATGATGCCAGCCACCAACGCGGCCGCCCACCTGTTCTCGCTCATCCGATGCCTCCGTTCCGACAGGGCCGGCCCCATCTGTACCTGCGACGCATTCTTAATATCAAAGATGCGCCGGATGCAAGCCCTGCCGGAAATCGTTTTTCAGGAACGGCGGCGGGCGGCCTCGATGAAGGCGGCGATGTCGTCGAACACCGGCTTGTCGGGCACGGCATGGGCGAGCCCGTCGATCACCCGGCTCTCGGCATGGGCGCGGCCGGCGAGCGAGCGGGTGCAGTCGCCCCCCAGGCGGGGCGAGGCGACCAGGGGGTCCCGGGCGCCGATCACGGCATAGACGGCGCGGTCCCCCGGCACGCGGACGCCGTTGAAATCGATGTTGTTCCGGTCCGTGCAGGTCCAGCCCATGATGACGAAGGCGGCGACGACAGGCGGCGCATCGGCATATTGGGCGACCGCGAGCCCGCCTTCCGACGCGCCGACGACGGCGATGCCATGGGGATCGACCCAAGGCAGGCCGGCCAGGCGGGCGACCGTCCAGCGCGCCTCGTCGAGCCGCCAGGCCAATGTCTCCGGCCCGACGTCGCCGCAGCTCTGCGGCCGGCCGGTCCGGGCGAAGGACCAAGGCGCCAGCACGACGAAGCCGCGCTTCTCGAATTCTTCCGGGATTCCCGCCATCTCGCCCGAGCAGCCGTGCAGGAAGACGACGACCGGCAGCCTCGCCCCCTCGACCAGCAGGCCGGCCAGGGGGTCGTCCTCGTCCTGGCCGCGCTGGACCAGTTCCGCCACCGTCGCCTCGATCGGCTTGCCGTCGGCCGAGGCGGACCAGGGCACATAGATCCTCGTGCCCTGCCAGACCGCCCCCTCGTCCGAGAGCAAGCTGCAGGCTGCCGCCGCGAGGGCGAGCAGGAGGGCGGCGAGTCGGGCGCGGCGGGATCGGATGGACACGGCCCGAAGACTAAAAGAGTGCCCCGCCCCTGACAATCGCCGCCACCCCCTTGCAATGCAGCACGGGCGCCCCATTTGTGCCTTGTTTCGGGGTCCGGGCCCCTCTGGCAGGCGAGCGATCGCCTGCGATGTCGGACTCTTCCACCTGTCGGACGGTGTTCCGCCGCCGCGTCATTTGGAGGGGCCGCAATGGCTACTTCTCCCTGGGTCTGGGCCGCATTCGTCGCCTTCGTGCTGGGCCTGATCGCCCTCGACCTCGGTGTCCTGCACCGCAAGGCCAAGGCCGTCAGCATTGCACAGGCGGCCTGGAGCAGTGCCGCCTATATCGCCCTCGCCATGGTCTTCGCGGCCGGCGTGTTCCACTTCCGGAGCGCGGAAGACGGCTGGGCCTTCGTCACCGGCTTCCTGATCGAGAAGAGCCTGTCGATCGACAATATCTTCGTCTTCGTCCTGATCTTCGGCCATTTCGCCGTGCCGGCCGAGTTGCAGCACCGGGTCCTGCTCTGGGGCGTGCTGGGCGCGCTTGCGATGCGGGCGGTGCTGATCTTCGCGGGCGTCGGCCTGATCGCCGAATTCCATTGGCTGGTCTATCTGTTCGGCGGCTTCCTGATCGTCACCGGCATCAAGATGCTGCTCGCCGCCGATGCCGAGCCCGATCTCGCCAACAACCGGATCATCGGCTTCCTGCGCCGGCGCCTCCGCGTGACCGAAACCTACGAGGGCGAGCGCTTCTTCCTGCGCCGGAACGGCGTCCTCTTCGCGACCCCGCTGTTCCTGGCCCTCGTGGTGATCGAAGCCTCCGACCTCGTCTTCGCGGTCGATTCGATTCCGGCCATCCTGGCGGTCTCGCAGGATCCCTTCATCGTCTTCACCGCCAATGTCTTCGCCATCCTGGGCCTGCGCGCGCTCTATTTCGTGCTCGCCGGTGTCATCCACCGCTTCCACTATCTGAAATATGCGCTGGCCCTGATTCTCGTGCTGGTCGGCGTCAAGATGCTGGTGAACGGTTATTTCGGAGGCAAGACCATCCCGACCGAATATGCCCTGATCGCGACCGCCGCCCTGGTCTTCGGCTCGATCGCCCTGTCCTGGTTCCGCAAGGCGGAAGCGCCCGCCGCCCTGCCCACCGGCTGGGTGGTCGGCTCGCCCGCCAAGGGCGAGGAGGCCGAGCATGGCCGCTGACCTCGCCCGCCGCCTGCGCCGGCTGGAGCGGGTGGCGGAACTGATGGAGTCGCGCTGGACCCTGCCCATCGTGAAGAAGCCGGTCGGCCTCGACGGCTTGATCGGCCTCTTGCCGGCGGGCGGCGACCTCGTCTGCGCCCTGATCGCCCTCGGCGTCGTGATCGAGGGCGCGCGCATGGGGGCGAGCCGGGGCACCGTCGCCCGCGGCTGCCTCAACATCGGCATCGACTTCCTGATCGGTATCCTGCCGATCATCGGCGACTATGCCGACGTGCTCTACCGCGTGAATACGAAGAATGTGGCGATGATCCGCCGCGATCTCGCCCGCAGCCACCCGGAACTGGGCGAAGATTGATCTTGGCGGGGCGGTTGCAGCACCTATAGTGGCCGCCGTCCTGACGGGCCCCGCGCCCGCGCCAGCCGTGAGAAGAAACGTGAGCGAACCGATTCAGCCGGCCCCGGCCCCCGCCCTGCCCCTCTTCTACAGCAAGCCCGAGATCCTGACCGTCTCCGCCCATGCGAACCTGCGGGTAAAGCCGGCCGAGCACCTGAAGTTCGCCGCCAAGGCCAATTCGATCCCGATCGTGGCGGAGGAATTCCTCGATTGCGCCGGCGCCTATCCGATCGTCTTCACCCAGGGGCCGCAGCCCTCGGCGGTCGCCGTGGTGGGCCTGCGCGACAACGAGAACCTGTTCCTCGATCTCAAGGGCCGTTGGATCCCCGGTTTCCCGATCCCGGCCTATGTGCGGCGTTATCCCTTCATCTTCCTCGAAGTGCCGAACGAGGACCGCCTGACCCTCTGCGTCGACCGCGCCGCCCCCAATGTGGTCGAGGGCGGCAACGAGGGTCAGCCCCTGTTCGAAAAGGGCGAGGCCAGCAGCTTCGCCAAGGCGACGCTGGCCTTCTGCGAAGCCTTCCAGAAGCAGCTCCTCGCCACCCGTTCCTTCGGCGAGGAACTGGCGGCGCGCGACCTCCTGTTGCCGCGCAATGTCGATCTGGCCGACCGCAAGGGCCGCCGCTACACCATGGGCGGCTTCCAGGTCGTGAACGAAGAGAAGTTCCGCGCCCTGCCGGACGAGACCATCCTCGACTGGCACAAGCGCGGCCTGATGACCGCGATCCTGGCCCATTTCATCTCGCTGCGCCGCTGGCCCCTGCTGATCGAGCGGCTGCAGACCCGCGTCGGCTGAGCCTTGCCCCTCATGGCGATGTGATATTATAACATCGCCATGAGCGACCTTTCCGATACCGCGGCCGGGCTTCCGGTCACCCTGCTGACCGGTTTCCTCGGCAGCGGCAAGACCACCGTGCTGAACGGCTTGCTGCGCCATCCCGGCATGGCGCGCACCGCCGTGATCATCAACGAATTCGGCGAGATCGGCCTCGACCACCAGCTCGTCGAATCGGCCAAGGACGAGATGGTCCTGCTCAAGTCGGGCTGCCTGTGCTGCACCGTGAAGGGCGACCTGATCGACGCGCTGCGCCGGCTGTTCCTGCAACGGGTTCGCGGCGAAGTGCCGGAATTCGACCGGGTGGTGATCGAAACCACGGGCCTGGCCGATCCCGCCCCGATCATCCACACGCTGATGGCCGATCCCCTGGTCGCCGCGCGCTATCGCCTGGACGGCGTGATCGCCACCGTCGACGCCGTGAACGGCGCCGCCACGCTGGACGAGCACGAGGAAGCGGTGAAACAGGCCGCCGTGGCCGACCGCCTGCTGCTGACCAAGACCGACCTCGCCGACGCGGCGACGGTGGACGCCCTGAAGGCCCGGCTCGCGGCGCTGAACCCGGCGGCGCCGGTGATCGTGGTCGAACAGGGCGCCCTCGACCCCGCCCTGGTGCTCGACGTCGGCCTCTATGACGCCGCGACCAAGTCGGTCGACGTAGCCCGCTGGCTGAAGGCCGAAGCCTATGCCGAGCATGATCACGGCCACCACCATGACCACGATCATCACGACCACCACGACCCGAACCGCCACGACGCCCGGATCGCGGCCTTCTGCTTCACGATCGACAGGCCGATCGATCCCTTCGCCTTCGAATCCTGGCTCAATGTGCTGACCAGCTTCCGCGGGCCGAACCTGCTGCGCATCAAGGGCATCGTGAATCTGGCGGGGCACGAGCGGCCGGTCGCCATTCACGGCGTGCAGCACCTGTTCCACCCGGCGGTCGAACTGCCCGCCTGGCCGGATGAAGACCGGACGAGCCGCATCGTCTTCATCACCCGCGATCTCGACCGCGCCGTGATCGAGGAGACTTTCGCCGCCTTCACCGACCAGGCGCCGGGTCACGACGGGCCGTCCTACGACCCGCGCTATGCCGGTTTGGCGCCCCCCCTCGTCAGGGGGTGATCGCGATCACAGCCTTGCATCGCAGGGCGTCCTATCGTCCACTCATGTCGCCGCCGGCAAGGCCCGCGGCACACTGTGAACGGGTGGGAGATATGAAAACGGTCGGTCGGCAGTCGCCGCTGAGCTATCGCAAGGTCCTGGCCATCGGGACCGGTCTGGTGGTCGCACTCGCGGTCTCGGGGGCGGCGCTCCGTGTCGCCCATGCCCAGGCGCCGCTGGCGCATCTGGGCACCAATGCGATCGCCGTGGTCGAGGACGTTTCGGCACCGTCGAGCGGCCTCTCCTTCATGGATTTCGTCTTTGCCGGACAGAGCGTCGATCTCGGCGCCGACGGCAAGCTGACCGTCTCCTATCTCTCCGGCTGCCGGAGCGAGACGATCACCGGCGGCAAGGTCCGCTTCGACACCACTGGCGCGGTCGCCGAGGGCGGCACGGTGAAGGCCACCGTCGCCCCTAATTGCCAGACCGCATCGGCCCAGATCGGCGCCGATGCGACCGAGGCGGGGGCGGTCGCCGTGCGCGGCGCCGAAGGCCTCGGCGGCGACGAGGACCAGGACCGCGTCATCCGTTCGAGCGAGCCGGCCTTCCGCTGGCTGGCGGGCGGTGCCGGCGAAGTGCGCATCTACAATGTCGGCCGGGTGCCGGCCCAGCTCGTCTGGAGCGGCGAGGGCCAGGACGGCCACATCGAATATCCGGCCAGTGCCCCGCGCCTGACCGCCAATGTGCCCTATCGGGTCGAAGTCCGCTCCGGCGGCGCCGTGATCGGCGTCGCGCGCTTCTCGATCGACCCGAGCCTGAGCGAGCCCGATACCCTGGCCAATCGCCTGGTGCCGGTTGCCAAGCCCTGACGGGCAGAACCGCCAGCGCCGGCTGTGGGGCCGGCGCATCGGCCTCTCCGCGGCGCTGGCGCTGCTGCTGACCGGCATCGTCGTCTCGGGACCGCATGATTTCCTGTGCCGGCTCGGCATCGATTTCCTGATCCCGGCCCGCCACGCCCTGTTCGGGCCGCTGTTCGCGCCCGAGCAATCGGACGTCGTGCTGATCGCGATCGACGAGCAGACCTATCACGTCGAACCCTTCGCCGGCACGCCCAAGGTCGCCTGGACGCCCGAACTGGCCAAGGTGCTGGACGGCGCCGTGGCGGCGGGGGCCGTCGCGGTCGGCTTCGACGTGGTCTTCCCTGTCACGCTGGACCGGCCCGACCTGCTCTCCGGCCGCGACAAGCCCTTCCTGATCAGCCTTCGCCGCGCCGCCGACCAGGGCAAGGTGGTGCTGGGCGAGGCCCGCCTCTCCCGCGAGGTGCTGCGGCCCCATCCGGCCCAGCAGATCGCGGTCCGGGGCGACGGCAACATCCGCCTTCTCAACCTCCGCTTCGATCCGGACGATGTGGTCAGGGCCTATGTCGCCCGCTACGCCCTCGACGGCGGCGGCAGCGTGCCCTCCTTCGGGGCGGAACTGGCGGCGCGCGCCGGCAAGCCGGTGCCGGACGAGGATTTCCTGATCAATTTCAACACCGGGCCGGGCGACGTCCCGACCTACAGCCTGGCCGACATCGCCGCCTGCCTCCAGGCCGGCGACGCCGACTATCTGGCCCGCGCCTTCAAGGGCAAGATCGTCCTGGTCGGCGAGACCCTGGACATCGAGGACCGTTTCCGCGGCGCCAAGCGCCTGGCCCTGACCGAGGGCGACGCCAGCCGCGACCCGCCCCGCTGCAGGGTGGCGGCCGACCCCGAACGCTACCGCCCGCTGGGCAGCCGCTCGTCCATGCCCGGCGTGCTGATCCACGCCGCGGCGATCAACACGATCACCCATCAGGCCTGGCTCACCCAGATGCCGATGGTGGCGGAAGTGCCCTTCGCCATCGCCTGGTTTCTCACCCTCGGCCTCGCCTTCTTCCTGCTGCGACCGGCGGGAGGGGCCGGGGTCGGGCTCGGCGCTATGGCCCTGCTTTTCGCCGCCGCGGTCGTGGCCTTCCACTATGGCCTGGTGGTGCCGATCGTGCCGCTGGGCGTCGGGGCCCTCGTCGTCTTCGCCGCCCTCTATGCCTATCGCTTCGTGGTCGAGGACGGCGGGCGGCGGCGCATCCATCACGCCTTCCGCCACTATCTGGCCCCCGCCCTGGTCGATCGCCTGGCCGAGGACGCCGGCGCGCTCCGCCTCGGCGGCGAGCGGCGGCGGGTCACCGTCTTCTTCTCCGACATGGTCGGCTTCACCAGCCTGGGCGAGCGCCTGGCCGGCGATCCCGAGCGTTTCGTCGCCGTGATGAACCAATATCTGACCGTGCTGACCCGGGCGATCGAAGCCCGGGACGGCTATGTCGACAAATTCATCGGCGATGCCGTGATGGCGATCTGGGGCGCCCCCCTCGCCCATGCCGACGCCGAGCGCTTGGCGGCCGAGGCGGCACTGGATGCCCAGGAGGCACTCGACGCCTTCAACGCCCAGGTGGTGGTGCCGGAATTCGGCCTGAAGCCGCTGGGCACGAGGATCGGCATCGCCTCGGGCGAAGCGGTCGTGGGCAACATGGGCTCCGAAACAAGGCTCAACTACACGGTGACCGGCGACGTGGTGAACCTGGCCTCCCGCCTCGAGAGCGCCAACAACCACTATGGCACCCGGGTGATCCTGTCCGGCCCGACGGCCGAGGCCCTCGGCCCCGATTTCGTGCTCCGCCCGCTCGACCGCCTGGTGGTCAAGGGCAAGTCCCTGCCGGTGCCGATCTTCGAACTGATCGGCCGGCGGGGCGACGTCCCGGCCGAGCGGATCGCCGCCCTCGACGCCTTCGAGGCCGCCCTGGAACGCTATCTGGCCCGGGATTTCGCAGCGGCCGAAACCGCCTTCGCCGCCCTTTCGGGCGACGACCCGGTGGCCGCCCTCTATCTCTCCCGCGCCATGGTCTACCGGCTGGAGCCGCCGCCGGAAGACTGGGACGGCCGCCACATCCTCGAATCCAAGTGATCAGCGCCCCGGGAACAGGATCGGCCGGTAGCTGGCGCGGAGCACGTCGTTGAAGGCGCGGGCCTTGTTCAGTGCGCCCATGACCGCGTCCGGGCTCGCCTTCTCGTCGGTCAGGCCCTGCTCGTAGAGATCCTTGGCGCAGGCGAGCCAGCCGTCGATGATCGCCCGGCGGTCGGCATCCGTGGCCAGATGGGCCGGCACCTGGCCGCCGGTGAAGCCGATGCCGGCATAGGCTTCGAGCGCCGTCTGCGCCCGCCGCCCCTTCACCTCGTAGACATGGCGGAGCGCCGCGGCCGAGACGATCGCGGCGTCGAAATCGGTCAGCCGGCCCTGCAGGATGGTCTGATTGCCGTTCTTCACCCGCTTCGGCAGGTTGTAGACCAGATAGCCGTTCATCTGCGCCGACTTGACCGCTTCCCGCATGCCGGCATCCGCACTGTCCACATTGGCGGCGTCGAATTTGTACATTTCGGCGGGCTCGACCTGGCCGAAGCCGACCGCGGTGCCGGATCCCGTCTGCGCGATATTGTTGAACAGGGATTCTTCCCAGAAGATCGAGAGCAACAGGGCGAGGCCGGCGGCGCGCCCGTCGTCCGCCGGCGGGGCGCGCCAGCCCTTCCAGGTCGCCACGGCCTGGCCGACGGGTGCCGCGATCTTGGCCGCCCCGGTGGCGCAGGAAAACAACATCAATCCCCAGCTCTTGCCGGGCAGGCTCGGCTTTGCCGCCATGTCCTCGTCCCCCATGGACGGCCAGAATGGGACGGCCGCCAGCGCGTGTCGGTGACCCCCGTCACCGAAATCCGCGCCGGCCAGAGCATGCCATCCCGCGGTCGCCGCGCCTATGGCCATGCGTCGCCGGGACGGGGCCCCGCGCCCGCCGCGGGCTGACCGCACCCCGCCGCCCGCCTACAATAGGTCCGGGCGACCCCGGTTCGAGGAGCGATGAGCGTTACGGTAACCGAGCACGATTGGCAGGCCCTGCCGGTCGCGGCGGCGTTCAAGGGCCATGTGGTCGGCGACATTCATGGTGTCAGCTCCTTGCTGCGCCGCGCCCTCGACATCGTGGGCCGGCGGGGCGGTGGCGCGCTGGTCACGCTCGGCGACTATATCGACCGCGGGCCGGACAGCCTCGGCGTGCTCGACCTGCTGATCGAGGCCGAGCGGGACCTGGATCTCGTCCCGCTGGCCGGCAATCACGACTGGTTCATGTGGTGGTCCGTCAAGGCCGGCCGCTTCGCCCCCTATTGGATGCAGAACGGCGGCCACGTCATCCTGCGCGAGATCCGCGACGATCTGAATTTCCATTCCCTGGCGGCCGTCGTCGGCCCGGCGCGCTGCGCCTTCCTCGGCCGCCTGAACGACTATCACCGGGTCGGCGATCTCGTCTTCGTCCACGCCGGCCTGCCGCCCTGGTTCGACAGTTTCGCGGCGATGGCCGCCGCCGTGCCGGGCTGGAAGCAGACTCCCGCCCACGAGCCCGAACACGCCCACTACCAATGGATCCGGGCCGATTTCCTGAACGCCGACCGCAATCCCGGCGGCGTCTTCGTGGTGCACGGCCACACTATCCACCCGGAAGTGACGCTCCGCCCACACCGCCTTTCGATCGACCTCGGCAGTTATACGAGCGGGCGGATCGCCCTGGTCGAGATCGACCACGACCGCTTCCGCCCGACCGTGATCGAAGACGACGAGCAGCCGGCCCGCTGGCGCCGCGCCCGGGCCGAGGCGATCGGCCTGTAACCCCCGAAGGCGTCCGCCGATACCGCGCCCTCGTCGAGAATGCTTGCAGAGCGGGCCGCCCCTGGCCTAGTCTTGATCCGGTGGAGACAAGGTTGTCTCCCGAGTGGCATGGAAGCCTCCACCCCTCATGCAGGGGGCGGGGCTTTTTTTTTGGCTGGAGCGGACGGCTGATGACATCCGAGGTATGGCGCGTAGGTGTCCTGTTTTCCCGGTCGGGCGTCACCGCGGCGACCGAAATCGCCATGTTCAACGGCACCCTGCTGGCCATCGAGGAAATCAATGCCGCCGGCGGCGTGCTGGGCCGGCCGCTGGAGCCACTGGTGCGCGACCCGCAATCGTCGCCCCGGCTCTACCGCGACATGGCGCGCCAGTTGCTGATCGACGATTGCCGTATCCTGTTCGGCTGCTACATGTCGTCGACCCGCAAGGCCGTGATGCCCGAGGTCGAGGCGCTGCGCGGCCTGCTGTTCTATCCGACGCTCTACGAAGGCTTCGAATATTCCGACCGCTGCTTCTATACAGGCGCCGCGCCGAACCAGAATTCCCTGCCGCTGGCGCGCTATATGATGGAGAATTTCGGCAGTCGCTTCGCCTTCGTCGGCTCCAACTATGTCTTCCCCTATGAATCGAACCGGGTGATGGCCGACCTGGTGACCCAGGCCAAAGGCCGGGTGGTCGACGAAGTCTACCTGCCGCTCGAGGACAAGCCGGCCGACATCGCCCGGGCCATCACCCGCATCGCCAAGGCCAAGCCCGACGTCGTCTTCTCCACCCTGGTCGGGGCGACCATCCCGCGCTTTTATGAAGCCTTCGCCGCCGCCGGCTTCGATTCGGCCAAGATGCCGATCGCCAGCCTGACCACGTCCGAGGTCGATCTCGTCGCCATGCCGCCTTCCGCCAGCGCCGGACATGTCGCCTCCGCGACCTTCTTCGAATGCCTGAAGACGCCGTCGGCCCGCCGCTTCGTCACCGCCTTCAAGCAGCGCTTCGGCCTCCACGCACCGGTGACCGGCTGCGCCGAAGCGGCTTATAACCAGATCCACGTCTATGCCCAGGCCTTGGCGTTGGCCCGCACCGACGAGCCGGAGGCGATCGCCGCCCATGTCCGCGGCCTGGAATTCGAGGCGCCGCAGGGACGCATCCGCATCGATCCCGACAACAACCACACCGAACTCTGGCCCCGTGTCGCGCGGGTGAACGCGGCAGGCGCCTTCGAGATCGTCTGGGATGCCGGGGCGCGGGTGAAGCCCGATCCCTATTTCGTCGCTCCTTCGCTCGACGACTGGAGCCTGCCGGCCGCCCCGGCCGCGGGCGGCTCGCAGGGCTGACGGACCCGCCGCCATGTCCTTCCAGATCCTGCGCGACTTCAAGGGACTGCGGGTCCAGGTCATCTACCCGCCCGACCAGGAAGGCAAATCCCTGGTCGAGCACCTGAAGCGCATCGGCTGCGTCTGCGAAACCACCTGGCCCCTGCCCGAGGCGATCTCGTCGACCGCCGACCTCGTGCTGCTCTCGGTCGAGCAGGAGAGCCGGGCACAGATCCTGGACCTCACCCGCGACTTCGCCAAGGGCCGCGGCCCCACGATCGTGGCCATCGTCTCCTACGAGAATCCGAGCACGCTGCAGGTCGTCATCGAATGCGGCGCGCTCGCCGTGATCGAGCGGCCGATCCGGCCCTTCGGCCTGCTCACCAACCTGATGCTCGCCCGCTCGCTCTGGCTCGAACGCCAGGAGGCGGAAAAGCGCATCCGCAAGCTCGAACGCAAGCTTTCCGGGAACAACAAGATTACAAAGGCCAAGGCGATCCTGATGGAGAGCCAGGGCCTTTCCGAAGAGGTCGCCTACGAGAGCATCCGCCGCCAGGCCATGGCCAAGCGCCTGCCCATGGACGAGATGGCGGCGGCCATCATCAACGCACATGAGCTATTGAATTTCACACCGAAGAATGATTGACTATTAGGCGTCGAAGCGGTGACCGAACGGTGACCGCCCAGAATTCAGGCAGTGGAACAGTGAAGTTCTCTGCCTAACGGCGATGAAGCCCGTGAAGTCCCGCAAGGGACGTTACGGGCTTTTTTTATTGCCCATCGGCCAACAGTGGCGTTGGCCCGATTCCCATCATCGCGTCTTGCAACCTGTCCAGTTACGGACGGGATCGCCCGGACTTCGCCTTGAAGGATCGGCCCGCCGCATGCCTGTCTTCCCGCGCCGGCCGCTCCGCAACACCAGAGGGGTAGCCATGAGTCTCAATCGTCGTTCCTTCCTGAAGTCGACCGCGCTGGCCGGTGCCGGTGCCATCGCGGCCCCGGGCCTGATGACCCGCGCCGCCCTGGGCGCCGATCCGATCAAGGTCGGCGTGCTGTTCTCGCAGACCGGCGGGCTCTCGATCATCGAGAAGTCGCTGGCCGACGCCACCCTGATGGCGATCGCCGAAATCAACGCCAAGGGCGGCGTCGCCGGCCGGCCGATCGAGCCGATCATCGAAGACGGCGCCTCCGATCCCAAGACCTTCAACGAGAAGGCCTCCAAGCTCGTGGTGCGCGACCGCGTGCCGACGGTCTTCGGGTGTTACACCTCGGCCAGCCGCAAGGCCGTGCTGCCGGTGTTCGAGAAGCGCAACAACCTGCTCTTCTACCCGACCTATTACGAAGGCTTCGAGTGCTCGAAGAACGTGATCTACACCGGTTCGGCGCCGAACCAGCAGCTCTCGACCTTCATTCCCTGGATCATCAAGAACCTCGGCAAGAAGAAGTTCTTCATCGTCGGTTCGAACTACATCTACCCGCGCGAGATGGCCAAGGTCTGCAAGATCCTGATCGAGGCCAACGGCGCCGAATGGGTGGCGGACGAATATCTCGAGCTCGGCCATTCCGAATGGGGCTCGATGGTCAACAAGATCAAGTCGTCGGGCTGTGACGTCGTGCTGTCCAACGTGGTGGGCGACTCGGTCGTCGCCTTCTACCGCGAGTTCAAGAACCAGGGCCTGACCCACGACGTGCTGCCGATCTGCGCCTCGGTCACTTCCGAGGTCGAGATCGCGGCCATGGGTGCCGAATATGCCGCCGGCTCCTACACCTCCTTCCCCTATTTCCAGGCGATCGATTCCGAGGCCAACAAGGCCTTCGTGGAACGCTACCGGGCCTATGTGAAGGATCCCAAGGCGGTCACGCACCACGCCATGGAATCGAGCTACTTCCAGGTCTATCTGTTCGCCCAGGCGGCCGCCAAGCTGGGCGACAAGCTGACCTCGAACGCGATCCGCGACGCGGTCGCCGGCAGCGAGTTCGACGCCCCGAACGGCCACGTGAAGATCGACCCCGAGAACCTGCACACCTGGCTCACCCCGCGCATCGCGCAGTGGCAGGCCGACGGCCAGGGCAAGATCGTCGACCAACTCCCGGCGCCGATCCGTCCGCTGCCCTATTCGGCCTATGGCGAGACCGAAGCCAACCTGTTCTGCACCACCGCCGGCCTCGATTCGGCCAAGCTGAAGCAGTAACCCCGATCATTACCCGGCCGCCGCGCGCGGCGGCCGGGCCTCCTTTCCATCGTTTCCGCGAGGTCACGTCGTGGTCGATACTTTGTTCATCGGCTTGAGCCTCGGCTCCATCCTGCTGCTGGTCGCCCTCGGTCTCACCATCACTTACGGCGCCATGGGGGTCATCAACATGGCCCACGGCGAAATGGTGATGATCGGGGCCTATTCCACCGTGCTGTCGGGCCTCTATCTCGGCGCCAATTTCCTGGTCGCCATCCCGATCGCCTTCATCGTCTCCGGCGCGATCGGCTGGGGCATCGAATGGCTGCTGGTCAGAAGGCTCTACGGCCGGCTGATCGATACGCTGCTGGCGACCTGGGGCATCGCCATCCTGCTGCAGCAGGCGGTGCGCCTCGAATTCGGCCTGTCGTTCTTCGGCATCCACATCGACGGCCTGGGGCCGGGGCTGCAGAATGTCGACGTTCCCGCCTTCCTGCGCGGCACGATCCCCCTGCTCGGGACCGAGATCAACGCCTTCCGGTCCTTCATCATCCTGGTCACCGCGATCCTGACCGCGGCCACCTGGTTCGTCATGTATCGCACCTCGATCGGCATGCAGGTACGGGCCGTCATGCGGAACCGCAACATGGCGGCCGCCTGCGGCATCGACGTGAAACGCGTCAATGCGCTCACCTTTGCCTATGGTTCTGCCCTCGCCGGTGTCGCCGGCGTGATGATGTCCGGCTTCAAGACCGTGTTCCCCGACATGGGCGCCTCCATGGTGGTCGACGGCTTCATGGTCGTCGTCGTGGGCGGCGTGGGCAGCCTGTTCGGCGCCGTCGCAGCCTCCGGCATTCTCGGCGAGATCAACGGCCTGGTCGCCGCCGCCACCAACGACATCCTCGCCCGCGCGGTCGTCTTCGGCACCGTCATCGTCGTCATCGTCCTGATGCCGAAGGGCCTGTTCTCCTTCAAGGGGCGCTGAGCCATGCATATGCCTCGTTCCGTCACCTGGGGCGCCTACGCCCTCTTCATCGCCGTCATCCTCCTGCTGCCGCTCGTGGTCGACGATCCCTTCTGGCTGAACCGCTTCGCCAAATACGGCGTGTTCGGCATGCTCGGCATCGCCGTCGCGCTCTCCTGGGGTTACGCCGGCATCCTGAACCTGGGCCAGGGCCTGTTCTTCGGCCTGGGCGCCTATGCGATCGCCATGTCGCTCAAGCTGGCGAGCCCGACCAGCCTGGCCCAGGGCTCCGACACGCCGGTGCCCGACTTCATGCTGTGGAACGCCGAGCCGGGCGCGCAGACCGATCTCTGCTGCATCAATTCGGGTTCCTTCCTGTGGATCCCCTTCCAGTCCGAATGGTTCGGCATCGCCATGGGGCTGGTGCTGCCCGTCCTGATCGCCGGCATCCTGGGCACCGTCGTCTTCAGGAAGCGCGTCGCCGGCGTCTTCGTCTCGATCATCACGCTCGCCCTCGTGCTGCTGGTCCGCCTCCTGCTGATCGACGCGCAGCCGGTCACCAACGGCTTCAACGGCCTGACCGACCTCGGCTGGCTCACCATCGGCGGCTTCGAGTTCGACCCCTATATCACCGAGACCTATTATCTGGTCGCGGTCTGCCTGACGCTCGTGCTGATCGGTACCCGCGTCCTGGTCGAGACCAGGGCCGGCCTGATCCTCCAGGCGATCCGCGACGACGAGAACCGGGCGCGTTACCTCGGCTTCGACGTGCCCGCCTACCAGATTTTCTTCTTCTCGGTTTCGGCCCTGATCGCGGGCTTCGCCGGCATGCTCTATGTCGTGGTCGCCGAATTCGCCTCGCCCACCTTCATGGACCTCACCTTCTCCATCACCATGGTGGTCTGGGCCGCGGTCGGCGGGCGTTCCTCGATCCTGGGCGCCTGCATCGGCGCCATCCTGATCAACACGATCGAAGCCTCGATCAGCGAGACCGAAGCCTTCGTCGAGGCCTGGAAGGCGATCATCGGCCTGATCTTCGTCCTCGTCGTGCTGTTCCTGCCGCGCGGCCTCGCCGGTCTCGCCAAGGACGGCATCGCCGCCCTGCTCGGCCGCCGCAAGGCCGATCCCACGCTCGCGACCGGCCAGGAGGTGACGGAATGAGCGACATCGCCCTCACCCTCGACGGCCTCGGCGTCTCCTTCTCCGGCTTCAAGGCGGTCGACGGCGTCTCCCTGCTGGTCAAGACCGGCGAGCTTCGCGTGTTGCTCGGCGCCAACGGGGCCGGCAAGACCACCCTGATGGACCTGATCAGCGGCAAGACCAAGAGCACCGAAGGCCAGGTCTATGTCGACGACGTCGACATCACCAATTGGGCCGAGCACAAGATCGCCCGCGCCGGGGTGGGCCGGAAGTTCCAGATACCTTCCGTGTTCCGCGAGATCAGCGTGCGGCGCAATCTCGAAGTCGCCTGCTGTCTCAATCCGTCCGTCTTCGCCAACCTGCGCCTGGGCTTCTCGCCCGCGGCCAAGCGAAAGGTCGAGCGGGCCCTGGCCCTCGCCGGGCTCGAGGCGGTCGCCAACAAGCCGGCCGGCGAACTCTCCCACGGCCAGACGCAATGGCTCGAACTCGCCATGCTGATCGTGCAGGAGCGCCGCATCATCCTGCTCGACGAGCCGACCGCCGGCATGACCGAGGGCGAGACGGCGAAGACGGCCGAAATCATCAACGGCCTCAAGGGCAGTCATACGCTGCTCGTCGTCGAGCACGACATGGCCTTCGTGCGCGAGATCGCCGAGACCATCACCGTACTGCACCTGGGCAAGGTCCTGGCCGAGGGTTCGATCGCCGAGATCGAGGGCAATCCGGCCGTGCGCCAGGCCTATCTCGGCTCCAAGGGGATCGCGTGATGCTGCAGCTCGAGAATGTCCACAGTTACTACGGCCGCAGCCACATCCTGCACGGCATGACACTCGACGCGCCCGACCGCGGCATCCTCGCCGTGCTGGGCCGGAACGGCACCGGCAAGACCACGACGATGAAGACGATCATGGGCCTGACCACCCGTTCGTCCGGCAAGATCGCCCTAGGTAACACCGACCTTTCGGCGGCACCGACCCACGAGCGCGCCCGCGCCGGCATCGCCTATGTGCCGCAGGGGCGCGAGATCTTCACCGATTTCTCGATCCGCGAGAACATCCTGATGGGCTGTTACGCCAGGCGTGACGGCAAGCGGGAGATCCCCGCGATCGTGCCCGAACTCTTCCCCTATCTGCGCGACAACCTGGACCGCCCGGGCGGTGTGCTCTCGGGCGGGCAGCAGCAGCAACTGGCGATCGCCCGCGCCCTCGCCGCCGATCCCAAGGTCCTGCTGCTCGACGAGCCCTGCGAGGGCATCCAGCCCTCCATCGTCGAAGAGATCCAGAAGATCATCGTCGCCATCAACAAGGAACACGGCATCACCGTCGTGCTGGTCGAACAGAACGTCGACTTCGCACGCAGTGTCGCCACCCGTTTCGTCATCGTCGAGAAGGGCGCCGTCGTCGTCGCCGGCACGCCCGACGAGTTGACGGATGCCATCGTCCACAAGCATCTCGCGGTCTGACCGCCATCTGGGAGAAGCAGCATGATCCATGGTGATATCGTCTCGAGCAACGACACGGTGGGCGTCGCCGTCGTCAACTACAAGATGCCGCGCCTGCACACCAAGGCCGAGGTCCTCGAGAACGCCAAGAAGATCGCCGACATGGTGATCGGCATGAAGCAGGGCCTGCCGGGCATGGACCTGGTCATCTTCCCGGAATATTCGACCCACGGCATCATGTACGACTCGAAAGAGATGTACGAGACCGCCTCGACCATCCCGGGCGACGAGACCGAGATCTTCGCCGAAGCCTGCCGCAAGGCCAAGGTCTGGGGCGTCTTCTCGCTGACCGGCGAGCGCCACGAGGAGCATCCCAACAAGGCGCCCTACAACACCCTGATCCTGATGAACGACAAGGGCGAGATCGTCCAGAAGTACCGCAAGATCATGCCCTGGGTGCCGATCGAGGGCTGGTACCCCGGCAATTGCACCTATGTCTCGGAAGGCCCGAAGGGCATGAAGGTGTCGCTCATCATCTGTGACGACGGCAATTACCCGGAAATCTGGCGCGACTGCGCCATGAAGGGTGCCGAGCTGATCGTGCGCTGCCAGGGCTACATGTATCCGGCCAAGGAACAGCAGATCGTCATGGCCAAGGCCATGGCCTGGG
>Ga0265297_10005498_pt1 | contig 19292 bp, 26 predicted proteins | sample Munlanlwell13791_FD_192502 | JGI IMG/M metagenome (GOLD analysis project Ga0265297, IMG submission 192502) | Leachate microbial communities from a municipal landfill in Southern Ontario, Canada - Leachate well 137-91 | ecosystem: Engineered > Solid waste > Landfill > Unclassified | place...
AGTATCCATTTTATTCTTTACCTCCTCTGTACTATTATACAAATCAAATAATTTTTGTGACAATTCTTTAATAAAAGGTTCTTCATCTTCTGTCTCAAAAGATTTCTGCAATGCAGAAGGATTTGCAGGAATTAATACTTGACTTGTTTCAAGCAATTCAATATCATCATATTCCATCCAAACTCCACCGTTTTCTTTCATTTCATCATCAGAAAAAGTTTTCCTTGACTTAGGAATAAATCCTATACTAAATGCAGCAATGCCGTTCTCAACAAGCACCCACCCCCAATCAGCTTCAGGATTACCTAAACCAACAAACCACTTTGCTGTGGCAACAACTTCTTTAGCAATTTCATCAATTTTTATCTTTTCAAATTTACCTATCTGACTTGTCAATCCTCTATAATTATGAGATGATAACATTACAGGATGTTTCATAAATGCTTTTATTGTTTTTTTAAAAGCAGTAACTAATACTCTTTCCTCATACCTATCTGTTGTTTCATCAGAAATTACTACTTCCGCAGTATGAGTTTCTGCATCAAAAGATTTTACCGTTGCTTTGAAATACTTAGTTATTTTTTGCATTTTTCTACTCCTTTGTACTTTAATTAATACAGATTCATTTCTATTGTACTTTTATCTACTTCTGCTCGTATTAAACAAAAACATTTTTCTCCTTTACTACATATATGAAGACTTCCTTTTTTACATTTACTTTGTGTTACTCTACAATAATAAGGTGCCTCATTATCTTCATAGTAAATAATTTTAAATCCCATTATCTATACCTCTTTTTCTAAAAATGAGTAAATGATCCTTTATCTCCTTTATCACCTTTTTCTCCATGTAAGTCTTTATTTAAAATAGTAATAAATTTACTATACGCGACTTTAGTAACACTATTTAAAGGATTCATTTCATATACACCTGTCCAACGTAATTGGTATTTACCTGCGGGTATATGATAAGGTATAATAAAAGATCGTTTTTTAAAAATAGTTCCTTTAGGATTATTTGATACATAAGACATAATAGCAAAATTTTCTCCGTTAACAAGTTCAATTGAAACATGACACGGAATATTATAAAATTTTTCTCCTTGAAATTGGAAATAAGTACTTTCTCCTTGATTAAGTATAGTTTTTTCTATAATAAAATTATCAACTCTTACAGGATTATAAGGCCACCATATCTGAACAAAACCAAAAGTAGTAATCATTATTAATAATATAAAAAGAACTCTTACTAATATTTCTCTAAAAATTCGTTTAGTGAGAAAACATTTACTTTTCATGGATCAATCCCCTTTAACCAATCTTCATGTTTATCCATAAGTCTATCACACTCAGATTTATTTTGTTTTAAGGATAATTCCTCTTTTTGTTCTTTTAGGTCATCTTTAACATCTTTTTTAACATCTCTAACCATAGATATAAGAAGACCGATTATTGTTATAATCACTCCGCCAATAATTCCTATAAGAGCAGTAGCATCCATTTAAGTAATCTCCTTATTTAGTACAATATAATTATCTATTGCTTCCATACTCCCCCTACGAGAACAGAAGGTTTAGTAGTTTTCCACACACCACCGACGAGGACGGATATTGCGGATACGGCTTTGAATAGGCCACCAACAACGATCTGGATAGCATGGGTGGTTACTTGGACAGTATCACCGTAGGATGTCCCAATGGAGTTGGTTGCGTAAGCTCGCACACGATAGCCAGTGCCGGGAGTTAGGCCTGTTATCGCGGTAGTATATGCCCCGGTGCTGAATGATCCATCCTCGTGCGCTTCGGAGTCGGCGGTGGTCGGATCGCCTGCAACGCCTGCTACCCAGCAGTGGCCGCGGATAGTTGGAGCGACGCCACCTGTGTCGGTGATGTTACCGTTGGCGGTGCAAGTGGAAGTAGTTATAGAGGTAGCATCTTGGGTAGTGACGGTGGGAGCGGTTAGGGTATATCCTGTTGCATAAATACTAAAAGCATTGTTAGCTGACAGCGTGTATGTTGCAGCTCCTGAGTTAAATTTTTGTCCAGCTACTAAGTATACACCAAGAAAACCTGAAGTATCTCTTTCTATAACTCCTGCAAAATAAGTTCCTACATAATCTCCCAGTACAACATCACAATTTTTCCCAGTAAAAGTCTGTTTACTACCCCCAGTAACAGCTCCTATAGATTCAAAATCTCGATCATCATAAGACGTTCCACTGCCAGAAAATGTACCGACTACACAATTAGCGAGATTCCCATTACCCCATACTTCAAAGGTATCCAATACTCCAGAGTCGTTTGCTGGATTATTTATATCAACACAAGTAACTCCCGCACTGGAATAAATAGTACCTCTATTAGTTGCCCCAGGCCCTATATCAATCGCTGCCATCTTACTTCACCTTCAACGCTTCAAAATCGGCTGCAACCACTTCCGCCACCCTTGCCGCACTCACCTTGATTTTCGCTACTGCTTCTGTAGCCTGTATTGCTATTGCCTCTTTAACCACTTCATCAGCATCAACTTTAGCATCCACCAGAACACCAATAGGATCGCCCTCATAATCAAGCGGGGTTCCTTTGATCTCTAACTCTTTCTCCATCTCGACAAACGGTTTGGCAATTTCCTTGTAAATAATATGGTCGATAAATTGCACCGACTCGTTTTTGTTCAGGTGCAAATTTCCCTTTTGCCAATTCTCGTAGGCCATCTTTAAAAACTTCTCTCCGGCAACAATAATTTCTTCATCTGTAATTTCGGGTTCAAACTGCATGAAATGACAGCAGAACGGGTTGTTCTGCCAGACGCGAGGAAGAGTGGCGAACCACTTGTCATAATCCTTTTGATTTAAAGGTTGCCCCATAACATCCACCTTGCCCGTGTACCCACCAGCAGGAATGACAGGCACCTGAATATGATGCTCAGAATATTTATGATCAGAAGGATCAAGATACAAATCGTATCTAATCTCTACCAATCCCTTCCGCTCATTGCAGCCTGTGTGGTTAATCTTAAAGTACATTATCTATCCTTTCTAAGCCGTATATTGTAAGTAAATCGACCCATCTGCTATTCCTGTAGGACTCATTGACGCACCGGTTCCGTAATAAACATTCGCAATTCCAGTTGTACCTTGTATTCCTGTTACTCCTTGTACACCAGTAATACCTTGTATTCCTGTTACTCCTTGAATACCAGTAGCTCCCTGAATACCAGTAGCTCCTTGTACACCAGTAGCACCAGCAACATTAGAAATACCGGTAATGCCTTGAATTCCTGTTATTCCTTGTAATCCTGTAACACCCTGAATTCCAGTAATGCCCTGAATTCCAGTAACACCTTGATCTCCTTTTGCTCCTGTAACACCTGTAACACCCGGTACATTAGAAATACCTGTAATGCCCTGTACACCAGTAATACCTTGTACACCCGTAACGCCTTGCAAACCTGTAATTCCTTGTACACCAGTAGCGCCCTGAATACCTGTACTTCCCTGTATACCTGTACTTCCTTGAATTCCTGTTGCCCCTTGTATTCCTGTTGTTCCTTGAATACCTGTAATACCCTGTATTCCTGTTTCCCCTGGAACATCGGATATTCCAGTAATACCCTGTACTCCTGTTATTCCCTGTATACCTGTAACACCCTGAATTCCAGTAATGCCCTGAATTCCAGTAACACCTTGTAAACCTGTAATTCCTTGTATACCAGTTTCTCCGGGAACATCAGATATACCCGTGATGCCTTGAATACCAGTAACACCTTGAATACCAGTAGCACCAGGTACATTAGAAATACCTGTAATTCCTTGATCTCCCTTTACCCCCTGACTCCCTGTAACTCCTATTTCTCCTGTAATACCTTGAGATCCTACAACACCAGTTATTCCCTGTATTCCCTGAATACCTGTTATTCCCTGTATACCTGTAATGCCTTGATTACCTACACCAGTAACACCCTGTACTCCCGTTACTCCAGGCACATCAGATATTCCTGTAACACCTTGCAACCCTGTAGCACCGATTAATCCTATTACTCCTTGAATACCAGTAGCTCCCTGAACACCAGTTGGACCAGCAACATTAGAAATACCAGTAATGCCTTGAATTCCTGTTACTCCTTGAACACCCGTTGCACCAACTACTCCAACACCTGTTGTTCCTTGAACACCAGGAACATCTGATATTCCAGTAATACCTTGAATACCAGTAATACCTTGATCTCCTTTTACACCAGTAATTCCTTGAATTCCAGTAACACCCTGTACACCTTGTGCTCCAGTAATACCTGTAATGCTCTCACCTGTTATACCTTGTACACCCGTAACACCTTGTATTCCTACACCAGTAACACCTTGTATACCAGTAGCACCAGGTACATTAGAAATACCAGTTATTCCCTGAATTCCAGTATCACCCTGATCTCCAACAAGACCAGTAATACCTTGTAATCCCGTTATTCCCTGTACACCAGTAACACCCTGATCTCCTTTTACACCAGTTATCCCTTGAATTCCAGTAACTCCAGGAACATCAGATATTCCGGTAACTCCCTGTACACCTGTTGTTCCCTGTATTCCTTGATTACCAGTAACACCCTGAATACCTTGTATTCCTTGATTACCAGTTTCTCCTACTAATCCTATAATCCCCTGTATACCAGTAACACCTTGTACTCCCTGATTACCAGTAGTACCTGTTATTCCTTGTATTCCCTGATTGCCTGTTGTTCCTTGTATACCCTGAACACCAGTAATACCTGCAATGCCCTGTGTTCCAGTAACACCTTGAAGTCCTTGAATACCAGTAACACCCTGATTACCTGTAATACCCGTTATTCCCTGTATACCTTGAGCACCTGTAATCCCTTGATTACCTACAATCCCTTGTATACCTGTAACACCTTGAACACCTGTAACACCCGGTACATTAGAAATACCAGTAATGCCTTGTGCACCAGTAATACCTATAGGTCCAGTAGTTCCTTGCAAACCTTGAGGACCTCTCATAACAGTGCTATTAATTGCTACATTAGGAGATTCAATCTCTACATCAAGAGAGATTGTAGGCAATACTACTATTGCTGTTACTTCTATCATCTTACCTCGTCACATTAAGTGAGATTTCTACATCCCCTTCTACTAATCTTATAACATCTCCATTACTTTCAGTTAATTCACAATCCCAAACACCTGCTTCATAAGTTATATCATCTAATGCAGTACTCGAAAGGGATAAAGTTATTTCAGAAGTCGCTGTATTTATACTAACAGTAAAAGAAATTTTATCTTCTGATTCTACATAAGGTCTAATTTGTGCTGCACAAGTTGATTCTACTAAACTATACAAAGCACCAAGAGCATCTTTACAAGTAATTTTTACTTTAAAAGGAGAACCCTGTTCTATTCTATAATCATCTTGTAAATTTAATGTTACAGCAGCCATAATTTACTCCAGTAATTTTTGTTTTATAAATAAAACTATTTCTTTTTCTGAACCTTCTATTGCTTTTTCTACTCCGTAAGAAAATGCTTTTCTTGCTTCATCGCATGCAACTTTATCAGCTTTAACAGCTATAAAATTAAATATTTCTCTAATACTCTCTACATTATCAATATCCTTCATTTTATCAATAATTATACTAATAAGAGAATAAAATTCTTTAGCTAAAATTTCACTTTTATCTTTAGCATAATTTTCAAATTCAAAAGAACTAAAATTGTTTAGTTCTTTTTGTTTTACAGCAGCACCGTTATGTGCAGCATACAAATAAATTTTTTCTAATCCTTCTTTTAATTTATTGTAATCTGAATCTTGTAAAACACTATTCCAAGTCTTTGTTTCAAAAAAACAAGCTAATACTCTTTTACGAACATTAAACAATGTTTTAGTAAATTTACTTTTAAATTCATCTTCCAAAACAGAATAATAAAACTCATACTCTTCTTTTTTAGGAGCAGTTTCCTTAGGATCTTTTTTAGGATCAGTAGGAGGATTTTGATTAGGAGGAGCAGCATTTCTAAGTGTATCAACAGGAAGATACCCCCCAGGAACCCACCATTCATCACCCCAAGGAACTTCTTTCATTCCTAACTGTAATCGTTTGTTAATCATATTAATAGGCCAACCCATATTAAACATTGTGTGTGCCATAGTAATTTTCTTACCGTAATCTTCCTGAAGAGGTCCTACATTTGCAGTATCAAATTCAGCCCATATTCTTCCTTTACCTCTACGCTGACCTATCTTAGAAAACAATTTACTCCAGAGTAAATTTTCAAAATAAATCATTTTAGGCATCAAACATTCTTCCCAAAATGCTTTATGTGCAGTTTCTCCTCCCTGATAACTCTTTACACTTGTAAAGTCACCTAACACAACTTCATTAACATTAAATGCAGCAAGTATTTCTTTTCTTGTAATATTCTTTCCTTCAACAAAATCCATGTCTTTTTGAGATATTCTTAAAGGAACAAATTTACCCCCGCCTTCTACTACTGCTACTTTATGTGCTTTACTTGCACCTTGATGTCTATCTTCAAATTGCTGTACTAATCTTGTAAACTGTTCTTGAGTTAATTCATCGGGTATAGAAATAACTCCCCCGATTGTTGCTCCATTCTCAAAAAATGCTTTATTATAAGTACTGGCACCAAAATCTTGTTCTACACTTAATTGAGCAGCTTCAAGAGGTGACAACCCTCTAAAATCATCATAAGGATTAAATGTTTTAAAATGTATAATCTCATGTTCTTCAAAATAAATATCATCTGCTCCTCTATACTTCCATCCTAACAACATTCCTGTATTTTTATCAGTAACAGTAATAAATCTATCAGGATTAAATGTCCATATCTCTTTAGGAATTGTGGTTACATCAGTTCTACCTTCTAAAATCCAAAAAGCTTCTCCTTTTAATGCAAGATAGCCTATTGTATCTCTTATCAATTCTTCTTGTGTAGAGTAAGGATTAGGATTCTGGAACAAATCATAAAGTTCACCTGATTCAATAATACCGGGTTCAAGTGTTCCTGCATCTTTCTTCAAAACAAAGGGAACTCTTGCTATGTTTGTCATAATAGCATTGACACAACTAAAAACCCAAATTGATTGTTTATAAGGATATTTAACAGAAGTACCTTGAGTGCTTAGTATCTGTCTTAGAGAAAGATTAATTGTTTTATTATCCTGTAGAGGACCTACACTTTTTTCTATTTTCTTATATCCCATTGTAACAGCAATCTTATCTAATAAATTCATTTATACCTCATATTATAGTAAAATTACTAGGATAAGTGTAGTTATAGCCCCTACACCAAAACTACCAAATAATTGACTCCATTTGGGTTTACTTGCTTCATTTATTTGTTTCTTCTGTCCATCTATTACTACTTTATCTGTAGCACGACTATCAGTACATTCCTTAAACTTAATATCAGTCAATCGCAATTCCTCTTTTAAAATAAAAAGTTGATTTTGTAATTCTTTACTTCCTTCATCATAAAGAAGTATTTGTTTTTCACACAATCTACCTTTTTCTAATTCAACAACTAATTTCTGCGTATCTGATCTTGAAAAACAAAAATCACTTGCGTACAGATTTATACCCAAGGGCATCAAGACGATGCACAATATCAGTATCAGTTTCAGGAATTTTAATTTTATTTTTAGCATTTTTAACTTCCTCTAATTTATTTATCAATGTAAGATATTTTGTATTAGACAATTTCAAAGCTTCATTCTTTTCTTTTAACTGACGGTCTAAATCAATTATCTTTTTATCATACTGTTTAGACAGTTCCTGTTGTATAGTATAAATAGCATCCTGAGAAGGATGACTCTTTCCCATAAAAAATGCAAGAACTATCATTAACAATATCATCACAATTGCAAGAGTCATAGTATTATTTCCTTTTAGTTTACCAAAAAACAAAGTAATCTTGTCCTTGTTTATATATTTTTCCAAAACCGAAGATACGTTTACTATAGTCATAATTTACCTGACAAAAATCTAATTTACTGCCGTTCTTTAAAGTTATTACTTTTCTATTACAAACTGATTTCATTTTACTCCAATCAGCAATCTCAGCTTTTTGAAGTTCTTTCTTTATGTTTCCTTCTCCGCCATTATATCCTTGAAAATCTATAAACAATTTCTTTGTTTTATTTCTCTTATGTATTTGAGACATATAAAACGCTTGCATTTTTATAGCGTGATCAGGATTATAAGGATTCAATCCTCCACCCAACTGTCTATTTATATCTTTTGCAGTAGCAGGCATAAATTGAGAAATTCCCATCCCCCCATCAAATGCTCTTACATCTGCTCTACATTGACTTTCTTGTTTACATTGTCCTAACAAGTACCAATAAGGATAATCAAATCCTAAATATCTAACAGCTTGACTTCTAACAGTAGAAGTATAGTTCATGCACCTATCAGCACATTCTACAGTATTATACATTAAAAGTACGAATAATGCCAGTAAAAAACCCGACTTTTTTACCAATTACATCAACCTCCATGGGCAAAACAATAAATTACTACTACGTACCACAAAATTATCATTACATTGTTATCCCAACGTCTTTCTTTTTCAAAATTAATATAAGGAAAAATAAACTTTCTGCTTATATGAGCATACAATATGCCTATACTTACATAAGCAATCTTGCCTATAAGAATAGAAAAGAAACCTATCTCTGCTTCTATAGGAAGAAAAAACAATGCTAATAATATTACAATAACAATACTGGTCAAATCAAACTGTGTTCTTTGAAAATTATCTGACGTAACAACATTAACAAAAAAAGATTTTATTTTATTTATCATAACCACCTCACTCTAAACTTACCTTCTGATCCTCTTAAATGTGTATGTATACCATATCTACGTGCATCCATAGCATGATTTAAAAAATCAATAGGTTCATCTGTAACATTTCCATCTCTATCTTTTCTCCATGCATATGCTCTACTTTCTTTTATACAGTTTAAACTATCTGACAATATATGTATTCTATACCGTTTAACTTGATCTATACCATTCTGTATCAATTTAATTGCAGGTTTAATTCTAAATCCTGCTCTTTTGATTTCCATAATTCTATCAGGTTCAGCAGCATCAGCATATATTGTGTATTTTCTCATTTCAGGAGGAATGAGTGTTTGCAATTTATAAATTAAATCTTCATTTGTTAATTTAGGAGCATAAAGAAGTTCTCTTTCCCAAAGTTCTTTTCCCTTCTTTCTTTCCTCTAAAAGAGAAGTAGGATCATTGTAACCAAAATCAAGTCCATAAAAAACAGTTTCTACAGAACTTAAATCAGGTGCCCACTCAACAATATCCCAATTACTATAAATAATATTTTCTAGCTTACCCCAATTACCTAGAGCATAAACATTGTAATAATTAATATCTTGTTCAATAAGTTTTTCTAATACCTTAACATAATCAATATGAGTAAAAGGATTATCTTTATATGAAGAAACAATTTCTTCTATTTCATCAGCATAAGTAGGATCATCAAGTAATTTTGTTTTTATCCAATGAAATTCATCAATAGGATTAAAAGAAAGAAATATTTGATTTTTTATACCATCTGTATCTTTTCCTCTTAATCTAAGTCTAACTACTTGAAATTCATCATATGTAAGATCAGTAGCTTCTTCAATCCATATATAAGACCATTCAGTGGAATTACCACACCAACTTATTTTCCCATTATATCTTGTTAATAATGTATGATAAGGTTGTACTTCAACACAATTAACTTTTCCTTTATAAAGAATTCGTTTAGTTTTACATACTCGCGTTCCTTGTCTTTTCGTTATACTAAGTGACCAAAAAGGAGCAGCACCTTTATAATATTTTTCTAAATTCATTTTCTTCATAGAAGGAACATACCCCAATTTTATAGAAAGTTCACTCACATCATCAGCAAGTCTTTTTGAAGATGTTCCGTAACAAATTCTTCCTGTTTTAGTAATATACCCATCTCCTGCTACCAAAGAATCAAACAATAATTGTAAATGTGAAGCAGGTAAATCTAGTAATTCTCTGGGTATAAACTTATCATAACAAAGCCCAAATTGTTTTAAATAATCAACTAAATCTTTACCATTGACAGAAAATCCCCATTTTGTTTCGGTATACCCATAATTTAATTCTTGTAAAACTTTTTTTATTTTTTCTCTTCCTTCAGGTTTTATTTGTGAAAGAAATACAGTATAATCACTACTAATATTACCTTCTGACAAATACCATCCTAAAAATTGCAACCATACTTTCATGGGGAATACAGTAGATTTAAGACCGTTTTTTAATTGTTTATTTTTATTAGGTTGTTTATAAATAAAAAGATTTGTTCCTGTAGATTCAGTCCAATCTTTTTTAGGAATCTCAAAAAACAAAGGAGCTTCTTTATTTAAATCCCAATTTCCTTGTTGAGGAATATCAAACCCCGATGGCAATTCATCTGCTCTACATAATCGTAATTCTTTTTTTACCCTAGTAGAATATAACATATTATGATTAGGAGTAACACAAAATCCTGTATATGTGTATTTTCCTTTTGTAGTACTTTCAGGAGAAATCATATCTCCTTCATAATCATATTCAAATACATTAGAAACAGGTGCATATGATATATTTCTTGTTTCAGGATTCATTGTGGCAACTAATTCATTTAATTTAACATCTTTAATATTCTTCCATCCTTCTTTTGTAAAAATATCAGTATCGGGATGATAACATTTTATTTTTTCCGGGTTGTCAACAGAACCAAAATGAATCATAGATCCATTATAATACCAATTCATGTGAACTTTTTCTTCAACAATATCTCCCCATAATCCATATTCAATTGCTAAATCTTTTATTAACTTATAAACAGAAACTCTAAGTGAAGGCAAGGACTTCCTAAGAATAAGAATTGCTTTTCTATCTTCTGTAAAAAACTTATGCAAAATTAACTGTGCTATAGAATGAGATTTTGAGGAAGACCCTCCTCCTCTATTAACAACAATAGATTTATCACTCATCTGATTTCTATAAAACACAGAAGTAGCTTGTACCTCTACTTCTTCTTCTTGCTCTTCTTTAGCAGAATTAATAACTTCGTTATCTTCTTTACTTCTCTTTGGCATCCTTATTTATCCCTGATTCCCAAACATCAGAACCCCAAGCTTTTTTAAATTCTAACACTTTTTCTGATTTAGCAGCAACAGTAGGTTTAGCATCTTTAATAGGTACAATCTTCATTCTAACAGAAGATTTTTTCTTAATATCTGCTCTGTCTATGTAGCCTCTCTCTTTACCATGACATTTTAAATAAAAAATCATGGCAATTGTATCACCTTTATCACCTGACCTAATCTTATCAAGCAGGTGCATCTCAACTTCATCAAGAACAGATTCCCTAAATTCTGTAAATATCTGATTAAGAGATTTGTATTTATCAAATATTTTATGCACATAATGAACAGAAATATTTAATCTACGAGCAACCCTAGTAATCAAGCCCCCAGATTTCCATACAGATTCTAAAACCTGTGCATAAGTAATATCTCCTAGTATCTTTTTATCTCCTTCAACTTCAGCCTTAACCTTAACATTCTTATTAAACTCTTCCATAGAATTACTAAAGTTAAAGTTATTATCAATAAGACCTCTTTCATCAATTTCATCAATATCAGAATCAAGAGAAAATGTATCTAAATCATCATCACCAGCACCCATCCTAGGTAAAACATATCCTCCCCGTTCTTTAACCTTCTGAATCTTTTTCTTCTCTCTATGCTTACTAAGTGCAATCTCATCTTTCTTTTCTTTCTCAACAACAATCTTAGCTTCCGTCTCAGAAGACAATATATCTTTCCAGTCTACTTTCTTCTTTCTTGGCATAGAAAAACTCCTTGAAACACTTATAACATATTTTAAAATAATAATCAACCTAAATCACCACTTTGTCCCATATAAAATACAAATTGGTACCAAAACCATTTTTCCTTTTTAAAAAAATGAAATCGAAAAAACAGGAATGACCCTGTCCTATATATATCAAATCACCCCCTGAAACCGCCTATAGAATCAAAAATATCGAGACTTAATACTAAAGTGGATGTAGAGTATCACTTACTATATTTATTAATAAAATAAGTAATAATATTATATACTTATAAATAATATAATAATATTAAGTAGTTGAAAAAACTATATAGTTTTTTCATCAAGAAAATACTTGTGAAACAGACTATCATTGATTGTTACAGGAATAGGGTTAAGGACTATGACCGAATTTTAATTATAGAATAATGTGTATTAAATGGTCATAGAATAATATGGACTAAAAGAAAGTGCTATATACTGAAATGAAAATAATGTGTATTAAATGGTCATAGAATACTATACACTGAAATAGAAATAGTACTGAAATGAAAATATGGACTGAAATGAAAATATGGACTGAAATGAAAATATGGACTGAAATGAAAATGACCATATAGTAAAGGGGGGTGAGTCTTACTATTGTGCTTCAAAAAAAGTGTTTTTTAGTAGAGGGGCGTACTATTATAGTACGCCCCTCTTAAAACTATATTATATCCTCATACTCCTCTATTAAGGGGAGTACGAGTCCCAAGATACGCAATTCGTACGTATCTTGGTCGGTCTTAGTTGCTTTTGCAACTAAGACCTTTTCTCTTTTCTCTAACATATTTAATATGTTAGAGATTTTAAGCTGAAACTTTCCGTTCATTTTCTTTCCCCTTCTTTAAAAAAATAGGCCACACCATATTATTATGGTGTGGCCTTGAAATTTAGCCACCATATTTGGTGGCTAACACTTGAACGTACGTCTTGCCAAGACGTTCACTCGGCAAGACTTTCAGCAACCCGTCCGAACTATCGGACAGGATTGAGGAACACCTGGCGGACAAGTATTTGCCCGTTGGGGTCTTCCCTCTCCCCACTGTCAGATGGGGATTTTCTATGAGCCATGCCGAAACATGGCTCATGACCTGCGCTGTGACGGTCTTCACAGACACACACTCTCCCCTCTTTTCCATGACAGCCAGACACACGGCTGTCAATTTGCGGATGTTTACTTTATTGTCAACGTCCGTAAAATCCTTGCTATCCCATGCGAAGGCCAACACGGTGCGCCTTTTTGCGCGTCTTGCCTCAAGCGCACCTCTCTGTGCGCTCAACTTTTCTTGATGGGCTTTTACCCCATCAAGAAAACTCACTTCCTGCTGTTCCGACAAAGAGTCAAGGTACGACTCTTTGTCAACAGTGGACATAGACAGGAACTCATCTATGTCCATATTTTTTTCGTTCATATTTTTTCCGTTCATATTTCCTTCCTTTCTTTTAGTGGGCACGTTCACTCGTGCCAGGTGCCAAACTCCCAAACTCCCAAAGAACTATTATATATGTATACATCATCTGTGCCAGGTTTGATAAAGATCATAAATAAGTTATAACTGCATGATATTATATAATATATTTTATTTTACTTTACGTCTCTTTTTTTATCTTTATGTCCGCTTTTTCCTGGTCTGATTAATTTATTTTAATTTATTTTCAATATCTTAATAATATCACATAGTTAGATCATTATGGTCATATGTGCAATTCTTGCACATGTGCACATATCGCACGTTTATAGTCATTTAATGTAATAATTACTTACACTTATGTTATGTGCACATATCGCACAATGTAACTATTTCAATATATTGTATGTGTCAAAATTTTAACTACAATATACAGTTATCTTCATAAAATGTTGAATAAAATAAATTAAAGTAAAGTAAAATTACATAAAAAGTATAGTTATCTTCATAAAATGTTGAATAAAATAAATTAAAGTAAAGTGAATTGTACACTTTTAGTATGTGTGCTACCTGGAAGTAAATATATGAAATTCTCAAAATGGAATCTGAATGGAAAATGCCCTGCCCCTATCCTACACCGATCCAGGTCACGGTACCACACCAGGTTTAATATGGTTGCGGTATATATCTGGTTCCAGGTGCACACCAGGTTTAAAAGGAATAAATTCCAACCAGCACCAGGTTTAGGTAAGCACCAGGTTTAAAGAGGTCATGGTTTTTACCTGGAAGTAAGTACGTAAGACCTGAGAATGGAATCTGAATGGAAATTCTACTGCCAGGTTTAAAAGGAATAAACACCATACCAAGAGGTAAGCACCAGGAAAAAAGGTTAAGGTAATATTGCTACCACCTATATTACCTTATAGGTAACGGAAGGTAATAAATTAAACAAAAGAAATGAACACCAGGAAAGTAATATTATACGATTTGCAGGAATAAATAGGAAACCATTTACCCCTAGCTAGAGCTAAATGGAAGGAAAAAAATAAGAATACAGTGATAGCAATGGTTTCAGAGGTTTCTATTTTTTCAATAAGGCATTTTTTTACTCTAAAATAGGTTTTTAACCTTAATTATTTAATTAAAAAATAATGTAAAAATGAAGAATACAGTGATAGCAATGGTTTCAGAGGTTTTCATAAAAACCACCGTTTGGTTTTCGCTAGTGCTAAAATGGATGGATTACTGAAATTTCAACCACTTACAGAGCACCAATAAAAAAATAAAATGAACAAAAAATGGTGTTTTTTGCTCAAACACTGTGATAGTGCAGGTCTTAGCGTTTTTCCGTTTTATCATAATTTGGATACTGCTTACCCCTAGCTAGAGCTAAATGGAAGGAAAAAAATAAGAATCCCCTGTTTACAATGGTTTCAGAGTTTTCAATAAAAACCTTATTACATACTAATAAATTGTTTAAACAGGATTATTAAGGTGAATTAAATACTATTTAGAGGTTATTAATGCCTATATATAGAAAGGTATAATGAGCACATTATAAGGTAATAATACTGAGAATACTATGAATAGGGAAGGAGAAGGTATGGAGAAGGATTGGGAACGGAAAGAAGAGGAAAAGGTACTGAAAAAGGATTGGAAACGGAAAGGAGAGGAAAAGGTACTGAAAAAGGATTGGGGCTATCCTTTTCCCTATTCCCTGCCTTTTTCCTACTTTTTATTTTATTTACCTTTCTATTTCCTTTACTTTTAATAACACCTATTATCAACTTCTTCTATTATTTAAATTTTCTTTCTTCCTACTTTTATCCTTTTCCTACTTTTTATTTATTCTCTTTTCTTTTATTATTCTTTCTTTTAACAACAACTATTAATATACTTCTATTATCTTTCCTTGTTATATAAATTTCTTTTCCTGTTATCCTTCTTCCTTCGTTCCGATTTTTTTTCCTATCAACCTTATCCTTTGTTCCGATTTTTTTTTTAGGTTGTACCTTTATCGCCACGTTATACGAGAAAATTACCTTAAAATAATAGTTGCATTTTTATTTGGAGTCTGATATACTTCGCATAGTTAGAACGGTAACTGAGATTTACACCGTTCTGATCCGCTCTTTTTGTTCTCTTATCACAGAGAAGTACACTGACACCGGTACGTTATTTGGGCTAAAGCATAGTGTATTAACGTGGTCTTTCTCAATCTTGCTTGTTAATAGAATGATTCTTTTTCCAGCGTTGTGACACGTGTGGGGATTGATGATAAAATTACTAAAGTCTCGACGGAGAGCAAGCAGATAACATAAGATAAATACTCTATGAAAAAGGATGTAGATTCGTGTAGAGTGAAAGCGGTCTTGGGTTCGCTATCGACATTCATGAAAAATTGATAACCCGGGGATTTCAGATGACGGTCTGAAATAGGCAAGTTATTGATTAGATAGTAGTTTTGAGCTAAGACTGTAAATAACCTAATCAGAGAGTGCAATGGAAGTGTTGCATATCGAAACGAATCGTGGTACCTATTCTATAAAAGAGAAAAACGACTAAAATTAATAGGAATGGGGGAGGTTGTATTACTCCCCCTATTTTCTTTGTAATGCTTATATACAGAAATGGTTCTGTATATATTATTATAAGGAGAAAGAAAATGAAAGACATGAATCAGAAAAATAAAAGTATTATGTTAGCAGTTATATTAGAAAGAGAATTGTTGGCTTGTGAAGACAATTCAAAAGTATTGAATGATCTTTATGAATCTTTGGAAGAATATATAGAGTCAACAGAAATTGCCGACGAAGTGTACAAATTATTGTATAACTTCGACAGAAATGAAACATAATTTGTACTTTTCTTGGAACACTTATGTTCCCACGAATAATAAGGAGAAAGAAAATGACTAAAAAAGTAATACCTGAAGAATATTATGAAACTATAAAAAAAGAAGCATTAGAGTATGATAAACAAATTACTATTGCATGGGAAAAACATAAGAAAGCAATTATGCTTTCGTGGAACAAATATGTAGAAGTGAGACAAAAAAATAATGAAGAAGAAACGACTGCTGCCTGGGAAGAATATGACAAAGACACAATAAAGGTTTGGGAAGAATATCACAATGAAATAAAACCTGCTTGGGAAGAATATGAAAAAATAAGGCAAGATGCAAGAGAAAAATACTTAACAACATAAATGGTGCGAGTTAGGTACGAAAGATTCGTACCTTTCTTGGAACACTTATGTTCCCACAAATAAAAAGGAGAAAGAAATGAAGATAAATTTAGTAGTAACACGGCATCCCGGACTTGTAGAATATCTACGAGAAAAGGGATTAGTAGGAGAAGTAGAAGTTGTAGCACATGCTAATCCTACTATAGTAACGGGAAAGCATGTTTGTGGTGTTCTGCCACATTCGCTTTCTTGTCTGTGTGCTTCTTTTACGGAAGTACCTTTGGATCTTCCCCCGGAACTTAGAGGTAAAGAACTTACCCTGGAGCAGATGCGAGAATTTGCGTCTGCTCCAGTGACGTATGTTGTGGAGAAATTACCATAACAGGAGAAGTTCTTGCCAAAAGAATGTCCTGGAGAAGAAGCTCTTCCAGGTTAAAATAGGAATAGGAATATTATTATTAAAAAGTGTGAATATAAGAATTCACAGGAGTAATTCTGAATTGAAAAGGAGGAAAGAAAATGATTGAAATTCAAATTGCAGGTACAAGTAGAGAATGTGAGTGCACAAAAAGATATTGGAACAAAAGAGAAAAAAGTTCTGCTGTCAAAAAAGCAGAAGAAATTTGGCAATCAAAAAACTGGGATAGTTTGTTTGCAACAATTGCCCCGGAATCAAAAAAAGAAGATAAAAAATGAAACTCTTAATTCTATCTGAAAAAGAAGAATGGGGATTCATCACTCTATCTGTGATGATAGATAAAAAGGAATATACTTTTTATCTATCATCAGAATATGGTTTAAGACAAATAAAAAATGCCTTAAAACGTAAAAATCCGGGTAGAGCATTGAAATTATTAAAACAATTTAATCACAGAGATGTTTACGAAAAGGAGAAAGAAAATGTATGATTTATCAATAGGAATATTATTAGTATTGATTGTGGGATTTATAATAGGATACAAAACAAAAGATGAACTTACCAAAAACAAAAGGAGGTACAAATGAAAAATACTTACTAACATAAATGGTGCGAGTTAGGTACGAAAGATTCGTACCTTTCTTGGAACACTTATGTTCCCACAAATAATAAGGAGAAAGAAAATGACTTGGGAAGAATATTATGAAATAATAAAAGATGCTGGAGCAAAATATGAAAAGATAAGACAAGATTCTTTAAAAGAGTATTATAAAATACAAACACCTGCTATAGAAGCACACAATAAAAGAATAGAAGATGCCCGAAAAATACGTGATAAAATAAAGCAAGATGCTAAGGAAGAATATTACAAAAATAATACAAACGATCTATAAAGGAGAAAGAAAAATGAAAGATAATAAGGAGAAAGAAAATGACAAAAGAAGAGTATGATAAGATAGAACAAAATACTATACAAAAAGAAAAAATGAAATGAGGACTTACTTTTGGGGAGGAGAATTTGAATTGAGGTTATCTTCTGATTGTAAACTAAGTCAAAAGATAATGAGAGAACTTAAACCTAAAAAAACAGAAGATGAAGTGTGGTCTTCAGTAACAAAATTAGCAAAACTTATTGAAGGAGAAGTTACTATTTGGGATTCTTCAAGATTACTTATTGTTTGTTCATTAAAAAATAAAATCTTTACTATTGAAAAAGATTTTAGTGAACAAAGAAAGCCTGCTGAAGAAGAAATGGACAGATATTATACAAGAAGAAAATCAATTAGGGGAGTTAGAAATCCTGCTGATTTATCTCAATGGATACTAAAACCCCATGTTGAAACACTCAAAGAAAAAGGGAGGAAAAAATGACTAAGGAAGAGTATGATAAAATAGAAAAAACTGCATGGGAAGAGTATGATAAAATAGAAAAACCTGCATGGGAAGAGTATGATAAAATAGAAAAACCTGCATGGGAAGAGTATAGTAAGATAAAACAAGATGCATGGGAAGAATATAATAAAATAGCACAAGATGCTAAGGAAGAGTATAATAAAATAGCACAACCTGCATGGGAAGAATATAATAAAATAGCACAAGATGCTAAGGAAGAGTATGAAAAAACAAAGTAAATAACATAATTAAAAAGGAGAAAGAAAATGATAAAATTAGTAGTAGTATTTGAAGGTGAAATGCCAGAAGATGACATAGATGAATTATTCCAAAATTGGAATACAGTAAATCTACTTCATGTCTTTGATAATGGATGTAAAGTTGTTATAGAAGTACCTGTTTTAAATTGTCCCATAGAACAATTAACTGATACATGGAAAAGAATTATTCAAAATGAAATTAACAATCTACCTGAAGATTTTGTGCAAATATATACAGTATATTTCTTGGAAGAATTTTTAGAAAAAGATCAAGAACTAAACTCAGATTACCCCGAAGGTAATTACGGGGGAGAGCTTAGTTATTTATTAACATAAATGGTGCGAGTTAGGTACGAAAGATTCGTACCTTTCTTGGAACACTTATGTTCCCACAAATAATAAGGAGAGAATATTATGTGTCATTTTGTAAGTTGGAAAGAAATAGAAATAGAAGGAAGGACTGAGTTATATTATCTAACCTATGATAATATTTATAATTCTAAGAAAGGTACTGAATTACTGAAGTTTACCAGTGAAGATGACTTTATTGGTCATGGTGCTATTGACTTTTACTATGAACTGAAAGGAAGGGGAGTAAATAGAGAATGTACTGATTTTAGTACACCTGATAATTTCCCTGATGAAATTGTTGACTGTATAAAATCAGGTAAATTTTATCATGTAATAGAACTTTCAT
>Ga0265297_10005499_pt1 | contig 19291 bp, 38 predicted proteins | sample Munlanlwell13791_FD_192502 | JGI IMG/M metagenome (GOLD analysis project Ga0265297, IMG submission 192502) | Leachate microbial communities from a municipal landfill in Southern Ontario, Canada - Leachate well 137-91 | ecosystem: Engineered > Solid waste > Landfill > Unclassified | place...
TGTGTGCGCTTGTAACCCACCCAGTTCTGATGCTGGCACTGGTCAGGAATATAACGTAGAGGAAATTGACCCTGCCCTGATGAACAGGTTCGTGCATATCAAATTTGCACTTACCACAGGAAACTGGTTGAAATGGGCACGTGAAAAAGGGATTGACCAGAACATTGTGGACTTTATTGCAACAGAGGAGAAATTCCTCGGCAATGAAGCTATTGATATTCCCATTGAGATTGCACCGACACCACGTGGCTACGAGTTCCTGCACAAGCTAATTGGTGGAGAGTCAGGAATACCACGTAAGTATTGGGCTGATGTTGCAGAGACAGTAATCGGAGCGACTGCGGCAATCTCCTTTGTCAATTCACTCAAAACCGACCTTGATAAACCGATTAAGGCTCAGGAAATCTTCAAGAGCTTCCCTAAAATTCGGGATAGGGTTGTGTCTCAGGTGGAAGCTGGCAAAGGAAACACCAGATTTGACCTGCTTCGGATTACACTGGATGAGATTAACGACTGTCTTACTGGCGGAAAGTCCAGCAAGTATTCTGATAAGGAATTGAACAATCTGGCGGACTTCTTCCTGCTTCTTCCGCAAGACTTGGCGTTCTCTGTCCTTAAAGACCTTGCGTTAAACAATGATATAAACGAGCGGCTACTGCTCAAGCGTGATGATTTGTTCGGTATTCTTAAAGTTGCACGCAAGGGTGACATAGGGTAGCCAATGGGTGCGGGGATGGGAGAGCCTACGCAATGTAGAGTAAAGACCCCATCCCTGCAATTACCCAAATACAAAAGGGGAGTGTTATGGCAAACGAACTAATTGAACCAGAAGTAATTGAACTGCTTTTGGAACATAAGCACTTTTACGGGCATCTTTTACAGCAGTTCCGCAGACATAGTGTAAGTGGTAAAAATGCGGCTGATAGGTCTGGTCAGGTTGTCCGTACAATGGCAGTAATGGTGAGCAATGAGCTTCAACCTCACTTGTTCATCAATACCGACTTCTACAATTCTGGCGATTATAATAAAGCTAACCCAACTGCTCACTCTTGGGGATTGACCCAACAGGAGAAGATTGCGTGCCTAGAGCACGAAATACTCCATATCCTCAATAAACACTTGCTCAGGGTGGAAAGCCGAAATCATTACATCTGGAACTTGGCAAATGACCTTGCAATCAATCAATATATCAAGGGGTTGCCGAGTGGTCTGATGTGTCCAGATTGTAATGTTTTTGTACGCAAAACTCCATCGGGGCAATACCGTAAACAGTGTCCTAAATGTTTGCGTGATTTGAACCCTAAAGAGCACCGCTTTGAAACACTTGACATTAACAACTTCAGAGTTGGCGATAACAAGATTTCTCTGGATAAAGAGAAACCATCTGAAGCTTACTATGATACTTTGTGGGCTAAAGTTCCAAAGATAGTAGTTGAGATTGGAACTAAGATTACCAATCAGCAGGAGTCTGCGGCAAAGCAACAGATGGGAGAAGGCAAGACCGACCAGAATGGCAACGGTCAGCAAAACCAGCAAGGTAAGGGGCAGGGTCAAGGACAAGGACAAGGTGGTCAGGCTGGTCAGCAGGGACAACAGTCTCAGCAAGGTGGCGGACAAGGTGGTCAGCAAGGACAAAATGGAAATCAACAGGGTCAGGGTGGCTCTGGAAATCAGGGACAGTCTGGTCAAAAAGACCCTAACAGTCTTGGTAATCAAGAGGGGCAAGGACAAAACAAAAATCAAAAGGGCAAAGGTGGAAGCGGTCAGGGTGGATATGAGCAGAAGCAAGACGAAGGTCAGGGTGATGGCGGACAGGGACAACCTAAACAGGAGCAAGAGAAAGCCGAGTCACCTCATATCGGTAGTGGTTGCAATGTTCAGGTAGGGGATGTCGAGATACCAATGCCTATGGATAACCACGAAGTGTGGGCGGCAGGTTCAGATAACAAGGAAATGGCTCACGAGAAAATCAAGGAAATGGTTAAGAAAGCTGTCCACAAAGTATCTGAGAAGTCTCAGGGATATATGCCAGCGTGGTTGAAGGGGTTGGTTGACGAGTGTCTTGCCCATAAGACAATTACGTGGAAGTCAGAACTGCACAGATTCTACGGATTCCGTGAATTTGCCAAATTTGAGAGCACTCGTAAGAGACTAAATCGTAGGTTTCCTATCACATTCCCTGGCTACAAAGTAAAAAGGAAAGCGCACTTCGTAGTGGCGACTGATAGCTCTGGTAGTGTGGATGATAAGGAATTTGCGATGTTCTGGAAAGAAATCGGGGCTATGTTCAAAGCAGGGGTTGGGGTAACTCACGTTGAATGCGATGCAGACATAACTCACGTTCAGCCGTATAAACGAAAACCACCGAAGGGGCAAGGTATAAAGCGGTATGGATATGGTGGGACAGACTTTACACCTGTATTCAAATTCGTAAAGGATAAGGTGTATAAGAATGGAAACGGCGAAAAGTTTAAGCTCAAGGAAAAAGTAGATGGCATTATCTACTGCACAGATGGAGCAGGTACATATCCACATAGCATTCCGTGTCCTACAATATGGGTAATGACGCCAGAGCACTATTCTGGTGGTTGGAGTCCAAAGTTGGGCAAAATAATTGTAATGGAGAATGACTAATGTACGGAAACGACAAGAAAGTAGTAGTCCAGCAAAGCGGAATGGGGTTGGGGACATTGTGCTTCTTCGCCAGTCTCATATTCCTCATACTGAAAGTAGCAGGGGTGATTAGCTGGTCGTGGTGGCTGGTTTTTGCACCACTATTGGTCTACGCTGGACTGACAGTGGCAATTCTACTCATCGTCCTAATCGTGCTCGGCATCGTTGCAATAATTATGAGCAGGAACTAATGAACAGAACAGAACGGCAAGCATACATCGCAAAACTTGAGGAAATGCAAACCACTATCACTAATATTGAGAAGTGGTTAGGCACTTATGGATACCAGCGTGATTTTACGAATGCTTCGCCGTCTGTGACGGAAATAAAGCAACAGCTAAAAAATCTCAAACTAGAAAAGCTTGGCTTAGAAAGTCACATTGCAACAGATTTACCAATTACGATTGAGGGATATGTGGGTGAGGATGAAGAACAGGTTGACCAAGACGAGCACGGCGTTGTAAACGAAGTTTATCATTATCTTGGGTGTCCCGTGTTTCCTAAAGAACATAATCGCCATTATGGAACAGTTCAATACGACAAGTTCAGAGACTTGACGGAGATATTCAAAATGAACACTGGCAAGTATATTAGGGTTAGTGTTGAAGAAGTCCCTCTAGGTGATGGTGAATCCTGCGGCAAATGCGAAAACAGGTTCAAATGCTTGACTACAAAGGTGTGTAAATGATAAATAATTGGCTGAACAGAGGTCAACCTCTACGTGACGGCAAGAAACCCATAAAACATCGTATAGGGTGGTGCTCTGTGTGTGGGTTTGTTCACGAAAATGTCAGACCTTACACTATGGTAGAGCACGGCTATATCGTTATTAAACCCATCTGTGAGTCTTGCCGTAAAAAGGAAAGGGAACGCTCCAGAATGGTGGTCTGTGCTATTTGTGGGTTAGTAAAGGGAGACAATCTCTATGCTACCACAGTTGAACGGCTCACCTTTGAAGGAGTCAATACCTGTAACTTTATTGTACCACTGTGTAAAGATTGCAGAAGCAAGCCCCACTCCGAAATAAGGGAGAAATTAAATCTTGAGGTCGAAAGCATTTGTGGCTCTTGTCCTGACAGGTTCAAGTGCTATACAGCACAGCACGAAAAACCAGAGGAAAGCCGACTCTATGAGCAAGACCCACAAAAGTTCCACCGAAATCCTAAAATAACAAAGAGGTTCTGGCGATGACGAGAGAAGAAATCTTAATCGAGATGGTGGCAATATATAAGAAATACTTCAAAGTTGTTGAGCAACTGGGCACGCTTAGTATGTCACCGCAAGATAAACAACGATTGCAGGAACTAGAAACACAACTAAATAAATAAAAGGAGAAACTATGCTTAATGGCGCACAGTTTCTAAAGATGCTCTCTGGAAACCTAAAGGTTGACGAGGACAAACTTAATAAATTCACTGCCGAATTTACTAAAGATTATCCCAACGGCGACCTTGTGGTCAACAGAGAGCATTTTTCTATTCAAGTTAGGTACAAGGTTGATGCTGATGGCAACCCACTCTGTATGAAATGTGGCGGGAGAATGACCAGCAGAGCAAACCAATATAGAAAGAATGGGGTGTGGCAACGAAAAGCACGAAAGGATAATGTGTCAAATTGGGAATGTCCTAAATGCTATCCAGACGGACACGCACCCCTAATTGTTGGGGCAGGAATAGGAGAAGATTAAATGTCACACTTTTATGCAGACATTCAAGGAAATCGTGGCGAAGCAACTCGTGGTGGGACTAAGGGCAGTGGAATAAGCGGTCACATAAGGGGCTGGGGAATTGGAGCAAGTGTCGAATGCTACTACGATGATGAAAGTGGCAAAGACATAGTACGTGTATTCAAAACAGGTGGAAGTAACGGTAGGAGCAGAAAGGAGTTGATTGCCGAGTTTTGCCAGGATGCTTGCGGCAATAAGTTTAGTAGGGTCTGCGAATCCTGCTCGAATCGCTTCAAGTGCTTTACTGAGAGAAAATAGGACTTGACAACCTAAATGGCATATGGTATAGTATAAGAGAATGAATGAGAGGTCATATTAGAGCGTGGACTATGGGTGTTACTACTTTCACTCTTATACGTGATTGCAGGATACAATATGCAGGCAGTAAAAGATGTGACGAGTGTAAGTACCGTTTTATGTGTTACACTATGGAGCATTGCAATGGTGTATGTTTCAAGTGCGACAGCAGAAACAAATGTAATGAGGAAATAAATGGCACATTCAGCAAAAGTATTTAGAAAAGGAAAAGAATTTCCAGAAGTAGACATCAAGCAGAAGGCAAGAGAGTTTGCGGAATGGGTACATAAATACTTTGTCAGTAATAACTGGACATATGCGGATATTGACAACACTATTCCACCCGCATTCGGAATCGGGCTTACCAATGAGCATATACCTACGGTTGACGAGCTAGAGAAACAACTTAACGAGTTATATACTTGGCACAAGAAGTCTTGGACAGAGTGGGGAATGAGTGGTGGAAGATTAAGAGTCCAATGCAATAATGGCGTGTGCAGGTTTTACGCAATGGAGAGGTCATAATGGCATATCAACACATAGATAATCTCTATAAAAATCAAAAAATTCTAATGTTCAAAGAATGCTTTGCTATGGAGAAGATTCACGGCACGAGTGCTCACGTATCTTACTCTCCTGCACAGTTAGAGGGAAGTTTGTCTCGTACTCCCGCAGTTCCGAGCCGTTTGGGGTTCTTCTCTGGGGGTGGCAATTATGACACATTCGTTGCCCTCTTTGATGCTGAGGCATTAAGACAAAAGTTCGATGAACTAGCACCCACCAAACACGTACACGTGTATGGCGAATACTACGGTGGAAAGTTGATGGGAATGAGTAAGACCTACGGAAATAAAATGAAGTTCGTGGCATTTGAGGTCAAGATTGGTGATACTTGGCTGAATGTACCAAATGCTGAGGACTTTTGTAACAAACTCGGTATTGAGTTTGTCCATTATGTGCGAATTCCTACCACTATCGAGGCAATTGATGCCGAGAGGGATGCTGATAGCGTTCAGGCAGTCCGAAATGGGATGGGTGAGGGACATATGCGAGAGGGGATTGTTCTGCGCCCAATAGATGAGGTTACCACTAACAATGATGAGCGCATAGTTGCAAAGCATAAGAGAGACGAGTTCCGAGAAACCAATACACCTCGTAAAGTTGTCAGCCCCGACCAGATAAAGAAGATGGAAGATGCTAGGGCAATTGCGAATGAGTGGGTCACGTTAGAACGGTTGAATCATATCTTGAACAGGGGTGAGGTTGAGGCAAAAATTGAGAATACTGGTAAGCTCATTGAGCTTATGACAGAAGATATTATGCGTGAGGCTGAGGGAGAAATAGTTGATTCCCCCGATGCACGCAAACAGATTGGTCGTCTTACGGCACTTATGTTTAAGGATTTTCTCAAGCGTGAAATTACAAATACATAATGGTAATGAGATATACGAAAGTCAGGTTCATTGCCAACCTGACAAGTGTCCTAACTGTTTGTTTAGGTTCAGGTGCTTTACAGACAGAGAGTTAAACATAACAGCGAGTGACCTTGATGATATGGCAAGGGACAACCTATCAGATGTAATAGTTTCTAATCTGATGGTGAAACAGGGCAGGGGAGTATTCTACTACAATAAACTGTTTGACGTATTGAAAACTAAACTATGAGAGCTATACAAGTAATTTTGGCAAATAAATATGCTACATCAATCTTTTGTGATGAAGTGTGTGACAGATGCAGTTGGCGTTTTCTATGCTTCACAACTAAACATAAAGATGTATTAGAAGTCACACCAAATGCAAGAGATTTGCGGTATTATATGGTGGTGGATAACCTGTTAGAAAACGGCACTCACTTGATGCGGTGTCCACATTGCTCGGCAATATTTATGGTAAAGAATGAGCAATATATGAACAACACCAAATTTAAGTGTGGTAAGTGTGGCAAGTTTAACTGGGGTTCACGTGAAGAAGATGAATACGGTATTTTAATAGGTTGCCCTTGGGATGGCACGTTAGATAAATGAAACGTTTTTTAATTCAAGACTGGAATTGTGTGGAAAAAGCAACAATAGTGTGGTGCAAAGGTGTGGTTTGTCATACTTGTCGGCTACGCTTTGAATGCTGGACTAGCAATGATGATTTTGTCTTATTGAGAAGGAAGTCAGCGTTGGGGGCTTATGAGTTCAATAACAGTTTGCTACCTTCTCATATTGAAGGAATGCGGCAAGACGGTTGTCGGTTGGGAATGCGGATTGAGACGTTAATAGAATACCTGATTGCTGGCGAGAATAAAACAATTCCAGATGGTGAGTGGAGCCAGGGATGGGTATATCAAGCGGGTTGCCAGTGTCCAAGCGTTACAGCTAGGCACGCTCTTGATGCAAACCTGAGAAAAGGGATAGGCATAATGTTCCCTTGCAACGAATGTAAAGAACGAGCTACGTGTCAAAAAGTGGAGGCACAAAATGAGTAGACTATATAACTTCTTTGCAGAAGTCCCATCAAGTTCGGGTAGCAGAACGTATACTATAAAGGTAGACGAGAATGGTCTGTTCTCCTGTTCTTGCCCAAGTTGGATATACAACCAGCGTGGCAATAGGACGTGCAAGCACATTGATGCTCTGCGGAAAGATGGACTCACAGTTGATGGTCGTGGCAGGTTAATCATCGGTATTGATGAGAACAGAACTTGGCACAATAGAGTACCTGTCCTTTGCAAGAACTATCCCAATCAGTGTGAGGGATGCAAAATGCGTTTTGTGTGCTGGACACAACGTGAGGCAGAATTTAATCTTAGTCAGTTAAGACAGGCGGGAGTGTATAAAGATAGATGATAAAAACCCTGAAAGCCGCAACAAATATGCCAGAGTTGCTGTTTATTTGTAGAGAACACAATCTAATGCCAGTGTTGACAGAATCAGTTTGGTTGGGAATGATGTTGACAAGAGTATTATATGAACAGCACCCTGATGAAACATTGGCTTTATTTGACAGTGGGACACTACTGGAAATCGTGTCCTATGATGATGAAAAAGAATTGCTACCTTATATGAAATTACGGCAGTTCGATGTGGGATATAAGGTGGACAAAGAAGGTAAAGGAGAGCCTATATGCCAACAGGATACACAGACGCAATAAGCAAGGGAATCTCCTTTGAGGAATTCGTGATAAATTGTGCCAAAGCCTTTGGTGCGTGTATCACTATGCGGGATGACCCGATGGATAAACCTATTCCTGAGAAGTTTGAACCGTCTGATTATCACAAAAAGGCTCTAGCGCAGGAGAGGCGTAACCTGTCTAAGCTACTTAAAATGACAGAACAGCAAGCAGATAGCGTGGCAAAACAGGAATATGAGACAGAACGGAAACGGATTGCAAACAGTGTCGCAAAAAATAAAGACCTTATGGAGAAGTATAATGATATGCTTCGGCAGGTCAATGCGTGGATGCCACCCACACCAGAGCATTTTGAACTAAAGAAATTTATGGCAGACCAGATAACTAAGTCTATTGATTTTGATGATATGAGTAATTACTACGATGAACACCCACCAAAGTTACTCACTGGCAAGGAATGGTTGGTAACACGTAAAGCCGATACTCTGCGGGCTATTGACTCTCATACTAGAGAGTATGCTAAAGAGGTCGAAGTTTGTGAGGGTAGGAGTGCGTGGGTTAAAGCCTTACGTGACTCGTTACTTTGCAATAAATTCGGCACTGATGAATGCGATAGCTGTATAAAACGTTTTCGGTGTTTTACAGTGGTAAATTACAAATGATTTGCGAACTTTGTGGTAGAGTAATGGACTTAAACGCCAAGAAACCAGAATATTTCTATGTGGTTCGAGGCATCTCTGTGTGTGATGAATGCTACGAAAGAGAGCTAGTTGAACCATTGAGAAAGAAAATCGAGGCAAAGAATGTCAGTAGAAAAAGTTAAATTTACCGAGAATGATGATATTGTTTTGGCAGAGAAACCACTCCCATTGGTAGATGTGGACATACAAGATGCCGCATCAGAACGAATTGTAGAAATAGACAACAGTGAAGGTGCTATTGAACGCTTTCTCGCCAAAATGCAGGGGTTTAGACACTATCCACCTGCACATTTTACATATCACGCTTTCGGTAATCAACGAGGAAATTGGACACCTGAAAGGGTAAAGATTCTTATAGATTATGCCCGTGTTCACGGGATGGAAATTAGAGCGTGGGGGAATAATGAATCAGCTATCAATCTCATTGTATTGAAAGACCCAGATACCAGTGAAAATTCTGGAATGGAAATCTACGAGAAGATGCAAGGCAATTTTGATAGCTACGGTCTTGCAAGCTTCTATGAATTTGAGAAGTGGGGAGTTCCTCTTTGTACGGATGATGATGTTGTCATTGATTGGTTAGAAAATAAATGGGGAATTAAAGTAGGGAAGGGCAACGAATGGGTATCTCTACACTAATAAAAGAGGGCAAAACAGAAATTGAAATTCACGGTATGACTTGTGAGGATTTCATAGTCTGTGAAGATTGCCAAGAGATAGTGGACTTCTGGAAGTATGACCACAATATTCAAGATACTGGTCACGAAAACTGCCGTTGGAGATACGCTACCGCAGATGAATTGCGAGGGTTTGTTGCCGCTTGTGAGGAATACATTCCTTATTGTCCTAAATGTGACTCTATTGTAGACTATGAATTAGCGCACAAAAAACTTTGTTCTTGCGGGCAACGTATCAATGCAGATAATGTCATTTGGCGAAACTTTCTTGACGAAGAAAAATAAAGGGAGTAAAAATGGGATACACAACTGAATTTTGGGGTCAAATAGAGGTAGTGCCAGCACTGAATGAGAAAGAAATTGAATATCTTACAAAGTTCAGTGAGACACGTAGGATGTTACGTAAAAAAGGTGACTACTATCTCGGCAAAGGGATGTGCGGTCAAGACCACGAAGAAGACATCATAGATTACAATGCCCCACCTTTTGAGCAACCAAGTCTCTGGTGTCAGTGGATACCAACAGAGGATGGCAAATACGTTGAGTGGAATACGGCAGAGAAGTTCTACTATTCAGCCGAATGGATGTGGTATATTATTCAGCACTTTCTTAAACCAAATCCAATTGCCAAAACTAGGCATCCAGACCAATTCTACTTCCTTATAGGGCATAAGTGTGACGGAGTTATTGATGCTCAGGGCGAAGAGGGTGACGATAGGTGGAAGCTTATTGTCAAAGATAATGAAGTATACGTTCAACAAGGTTCAGTGGTATTCTCTGATGATGTACCAGTCGGCAATAAAGATTTAGAGTTGAGGTATTGCTTTGAGCAACACAGGGACAGTAAGAAATGCCTCAGTTGTGAGACACGGTTTAAGTGTTATACAAACGAAAAGCAACCTGCACTCCGTTACGGAACTTTTGGTGCTCAGTCTTTTTGGCGGTGATAAAAGGCTTGACTATACAAGGGGCATATGGTATGATTATATCGTGAGTGGGAAAGTGACTATACCAAGACGCCAAGCGTCAAGGTCAAGTTCCAGAGATTGGGTCAGTTTAACGCCAGTGATTGGGTATAGGTTGGATTATTAGCGAATTAGCTAAAGTCAAAGGAAACCGAGTTAGCACTTTCCCGATAGGCAAGTTTCAAAAATTGGCTTCAACATTTTTCGGGTATAACGATTTGAGGAAATAAATGGACTTACTGAAATTAAAACTAAATCGCACAGACAACATAGTAGGAAACGGTTGGCGTTCCTATGAAGTTGATGGTGGTCTTGCAGGTGTTGAAGCCGTACTTGTTAGGTCTATTGACGGTTATCCCCAAACACTTGACATAATGATTCTGGAAGAACCAAGTACCACAGAACAGACCGTATGTACCGCAAAAATACTGGATATAGGTATGAACAAAATAAATATGATAAAAGCGGTGCGTGAGGTTACCTCTTGGGGCTTAAAAGAAAGCAAAGATTGGGTGGAATCTATACCCCACAATCTAACTCCACGTGACGGATTCTCACGCCAGAGCTTGATTAAACTGGTTGAGGGTATCAGGAATGCTGGTGGTCAAGCTGAAATGATTATTGGCAACCATTGCGATAAATGCGAGCTAAGATTTCGCTGTTTTACGGAGAGATAATGAAATATGACGAACTGTTAAATCAATTTTCCTGTGGCAGACAACTTGCAGAACATCTCTCATCTGAGTTAGTCGGATACAAAAACCGTTGTAATGAAGCTCTGCAAAAACTTGAGTTGCTTGGTGAGCCGTAGGAGAAAAATGAAAGAACCAGCATTACTCAGAATTCACGCTAATTTGCCAGACTGGTTAGATTACCCAGTTGGTATATTAGCGTCTATCCTAATGTTTGCCCTAGTCTTTGGTTATATTGGGGTAGTAATCTGGTTGGCAATAAAGTTCAGCTTATGGTTTCTGTTCTTGCTATTGCTAACACCTGCTGGTAGAGTAAGATTTGGCAAGGAGAAGTCGAGTGATAATCACAGTTCAAAATCGGCGTCTTAATCTACAAGAGGGTGATGAAATCTACGTAGAGCATCGCTTCTGCGGTAGGTGTGAATGCGACCATACCAAGATTACGATTACTCGTGGCAATAAAGAGATAGCTATTCTTGGAGACGATTTAACAGTTGATGGTGACGATGAGGTCTTTGGCGGAGTTGTGGTAGACAAAGATAATAATGTTCTCCCCGACCCTCATTGGGTGACACATCTTCTGGCTAACAATAAGTCCTGTATGACAGAAGATAGAATGTATTACGTGGGGTTGTGTGGCAAGTGCTTGACCACAGTCCTGATAATGAGCACGACAAGATTACATTCTTAACTCGGTTGGGAACAATAGATTCCACGTTACGGCAAAAAGAAAGGGACAGGATTTGTTCCAAATGTTTAGAGGTATTTAATGATAGAAACACTGGCTTGGGTTCTACCAAGACCAAGTAAGTCAAAGTATATTGGTAGTTTCCCTCTGCATTTCGAGAGGAAACTTCTTAACTTACTTGAAATGAATGAAAAGACGCACAAAATTCTGCACCCATTCGGTGGCAAAGCGGAATTTGGTGTAAGGTGTGACTTGAATCCAGATGTTAAACCTGATTATCTCTGTGATGCCCACGAATTACCTTTTGGAGATAACGAGTTTGATTTGGTAGTTCTTGACCCACCATATAGTGATGAATTATCAGCATCACTCTACAAGACTGGCAAACTCAGCTTTAAGAGATATACTACGGAAGCGGTGAGAGTTTGCAAACCTAACGGCTATGTAGTGATGTATCATCGCAGTGCAACGCCAGGAATTGCGGGTACTAAATTTGTAAAACGAATTTTGATAGAGACGAGAGTATGGCATCAAGGAAGAATCGTACACATACACCAAAAGCAATAGACCCACGTGCTCTGGAAGCATTGGAAACTAGAGATACTTATATCTCTATGGCTATAGAGCAACAAGAATCATTGAAGCAACCAATGGCTTATCCTGAGTGTGACACGTGCGAAGATAGGTTTAAGTGTTTTACTGAACGTGATGGTTACGAGAATAAAGAAGTAACTAAGGGTACTGGAAAGTGCCTGAATGGTTGGAAGCATTCTATTCTCAAAGAAATTCCTTATGTAGACATAAAACAATACTCGCATAACATCATATCAATAGCGTTGGGGGCAATTGCTAGAGGTTGGGCTAAACCAGTAGCAAATGCTGTAATAGACGAATTCGGGCTGTCCTTATTGGGATGGCACAAGGAGAAGTAAATGGGTGCAGATTTATACATCAGGAAACTGACAAATGAAGTTGAGAAGCCTTGGGACTCTGAAGATGGTTACTTCAGGGACAGCTACAACGGCACAAGTGTTCTTTGGACACTTGGATTATCTTGGTGGCAAGATGTGACACCTCTTCTCAACAAGGAAGGCGAGCTTGGTGGGAAGAATCTAAAAAAGTTCCGTGATATGGTACTAAATGCAAAGCAAGAAATGCCCACCGAGTCTAAACTCAAGGAAATGTATTGCAAGATAGATGCTGAGGAAACACTTGAGTCTTGGCATAAATATTATGCGGATAAGCGTGAAAAGCTTCTGGCTTTCCTTAATCGTGCTATTGAATTGAATTCCAGTATTGACGCATCATTGTAAAGAGGTAGAAACGTGCATATGGTCATAAAAGTCCTTGTCTACGCAGAGAATGAGGAAGATGCCTTAGACGAAGCTCAAAGTGTGTTTGAGGGGCTTTGCGGTGAAGGTCAACCATTTGATTACTTTAGCACCTTTGACGAAGGATGGGCTACAGAAAGATGGGGTGAATTGCCATCTGCTGTGAAAGTCTGCAAAGATTTGGGTTCACCTAAATGTGATAAATGCAAAGACCGATTCAAATGCTTCACTGGTGAGGTAAACTCAATGATTGCAGAGGCTATGGAGCGTACCAAGAGAGAGTTCCTAGATAATTTAGCAGAAGTGAAAAAGCTTTTGGTATCCAAATCTGATGAGGAACTTTTCGAGGATGGTGACTTTAAGTATCGTTGTCACTGTTGTGGCTCTTATGAAGGTCCAGATGTCTGGCTTTATGACCACGAAGGAGAGGGTATAAGAGACAGTGACCATCTCAAAAACGTACTTGAGAAATGGGCTTGCAATAATGGTGGGCAACCTGACCCTGAGTTAGCAAACAAAGATATTTATGTTGTTCCAGCAGATGTGCATTATTAGCCCGTAGGGGGCTTGACTTTGACCTTGGCACGTGGTATAATGAATACGTAAGGGGGTGAAGAATGACCTAGCAAAAGACGTAATAAAATTTTTTGTGTATACTTATAGTTTACGTCTTGGTGAATGTCACACAAGACACCTTTAATGGATTATTAAAGAAATTGTTTATGGGTAACTCACTTGGTGAATGGTCGCCAAGAAACTTTATTAGATTTAGATTTAGGTTTACTTTTATTGAGTAGGTGCAAGGTGAATAGAAAGTTTCCGTAGTTATTTGTTGGGGTGATACTGGTTCGTAAGCGCATACGATTGGTGATAACCCATTGACAGGTCAGCCCCAACAAAGAAAAGAAAGGGGCTACCGACAAAATGCTAGGTCATTCCCTCTCGGTAGCCCCTCTAGTGGAGTAAGGATGATAAAATTGCTTTTTGGTGGTTTGTTTGATAGGTGTTATTTGTGTGGCAAGGGTAACAAGACCTTGCATCAACTTGACGTAAATCAATTTATCTGTGAGGATTGTATCAAAAAACAGGAACGGAAAAAGAAACAAAGACCACGTGGCTCTAAACGTAGTTGGAATGATTTAGTGTCCCCTAATGATTTTAAGACATTCATAGGACAAGAACCTATTAAACAGGAGTTGAACACCATCCTAAAAGCCACGAAAGTACACGGAATTCCAGTACAACACGTGCTTTTTAGCGGTGGTTTTGGTTTGGGTAAGACAACGCTTGCTCGCATATTTGCTGATATGGTCGGAGACAACGAATATATTACTGCTGTGAACATACGGGATGAACGGGACTTCCCCAAATCTCAGGTTGTGGTTGTGGATGAAATCCATACAATTCGAGACGAGGAGTGGTTGCTCACAATAATGGATAGAGGTTCGCAGACAATACTTGGAGCTACCACTACGGCAGGTAGTTTAAGTGGACCTTTACGTTCCCGTTTTGTTTCTCTAGTGTTACAACCATATACCGTAGAGGAAATGCAAATAATGGTCAAAGGTGCGGCAAAGAATCTTAAATATGATTGCCCTGACTACGTAAGTTATGAAGTAGCAAAACGAGGAAAGACGGTTGCGAGAATTGCACTCTTTTTATTCAAGAGAGTCTACGATAGAGTTATACTGGAAGGCAAAGTTACTCCTGAATTGCTTGACAAGTGGTTTGAAGATATGAAGATAGACCCTGATGGTCTTGACAATGCTGACAGAGCATACATTAGTTGCCTGTCTGACAGACCCATTGGGTTGCAGAACCTATCGGCAATGACAGGATTGGATAGGATTACATTGGAAGAAACGATAGAACCCTATCTACTGACACACGGATTCGTAAAACGTACACCACGTGGCAGAATCTTAGGAGACAAGAAACCAACGAAAGTGTGGGAAAGTAATGATAAGGGATGAGAACAGAATCAAATGCCTTTATTGTGACGGAGAGAAGTGTTCGACATTACCTAAAATCTTGGGAATTTTCAAAAGAAAATGTGTGTATGCGACAAATGTTCCGCACTTCCCCTGTCACTTAGAGGTACGAAACCCCGATAAAGATTTCTTGCAAGGTAAGGGAATAATAAAGTGGTAAAACCTCAACCTAAAATTGTAACCATCAAGCTTGCTAGTGACGAAACCTTCAAAGGTTTTGATTGTAGAGGTAGAGACAAGGCAATCTGTGATGGGTGCAGGTTGAGGTTTTTGTGTTTATCAGAGAGGAATGAAATAACTGTTCCGCTAAATTTAATTAAAGAACATAACATAACAGATATACCTAGTTTAGTTGACTATATGTTTGGTGAGGGGAGAATAAGTTATACAGTAACGGGGCACAAAGACCCCATCACTAAAGAGACTAAACCAGTAATGAGGTTATAATGAACGATAAAGAACTTATTCAAAAATGTAAAGATGGGGAGTGTATTTGTGATAGTTGCCAAAGACGTTTCGTTTGTTGGACAACCAAGCGTGTTTTTTCTGACCCGACACATCAAGCTTTGTACGAAGCGTATGTAGCTGAAGGGTTGCCACACGATGAAGCAGTTAGGGAAGTAAGAGAAACGCTAGAACGTGCTATTATGCAAGCGGCAATGCGACAGATAGCTGAAGAACGGGAATGGAAAGAACCAATTTATGACAAAAAGAAGCAGTGGTATAAGGAATGGTATGATGGCAAATACCCGCAGGTAAAGTGGGGTGATAAACCTAGCTTGTTCAAATCAATGGGATTGGATGAAGCCGAAAAAGGTATTGAAGATTTGCAAAAATACTTTAGAAATATGATACGTGGAGAGAATCGTGATAAAAGCACCTAAAGGAAGATGTGAAGAATGCACGTTGAAAAACGCTGTATTTGTGCCATCAGAATTGCATAGTTCTAAAGTTCTCTTTCTTGCCGAAGCTCCAGGCTATCACGAGGCACAGGACGGTAGACCATTGGTAGGAGTTGCGGGGCAGGATTTTAACGATATTGTAGAAGAATGCGGTGGGAAACGAGAAGATGGTAATTATATGAATGCTGTCACTTGCAGACCTACCAAAGTAGTAGATGGCAAAACATACAATCGTACACCCACAGACGTAGAGATAAAATTCTGCAATGACAGGTTGGTAGAAGAAATAGAGAACCTTCAACCTGTAATAATTGTTTGTATGGGTAAAGTTCCTTATGTGGCACTTGGTGGAGACCCTAAAGCGGCTATGAAAGATGTCGTTGGTTCAACCTTCACTTGGAGAGGCAAATATGACGTAATTGTCACATACCATCCAGCGGCAATAGCACATAGTGGTGGTGGAAGGACACCAAGAGGCAAAGAGATTAGGGATGAGATAAAGAAAGCAGTTGCTAAAGCACTGGCAACCAAACCAAGTGCAAGACAACTTATCTTTGACATAAAAGCACCCACCAGAAAAGACACTGATTTACAGCCAATATTGGTAGAAATGAATAGGCAGAAAGAGAAGTGTATTGCTTGGTGGAATAGCGAAGATAAGTGTAATAGTTGTAAACAGAAATTTTATTGTTATCCAGAGTAGAAATATGGAAGCAAGAGTAATAAGAATATTAGGTAGCGGCAAAGAAAACAACCAAGAAATAGAACGTTTCAGAGAGTTCTATTGCTACGGCAGACAAGACGTAGATAACGTTTGCGGTAGTTGTAGGTTGCGGTTTCTTTGCTTTACCGATAGAGAGCATATAGAGATTCCGTTAGCCGAGTTACATAAACGAAGTGTAAGAAATGTGACCGTAAAGAATGTTGTCGAGAAATGGATTGAAGATAACGTGGCTGGAATTGTTAGATATACCAAAGATAAGCAGGGAAAAGGTCACGCAAAAATAAACTTTAGTAAGGTGGTTAAAAAATGACGTGTGAATATACTCCACCAAAGGTATTTAATTTCACAACAAAGAGGGCACTTGAGGCAAATAAGCAGGTTGTCTACCTTAGTGGACCTCACGGCGTAGGTAAGTCTACCTTGATTGAAGATTTGAAGCAATTTGATATGGGTAGAGTTAAAGAGCAAATTGCCCATATGGAAGGATTGACAGATAATGTTAGCCGTCAATTGTGGAGAAACTCTTTGCATTGTGTTGAGCACAGGGAGAATCTTGCGTATGCGATGACACAATCTCCCAAGTCAGTAGTAATTGGTGATAGATGTTGGTTGGATGACGTGGCATACGTAAACACCTGTGTTGAGATGGGCTGGTTGAGTCCAAAGTACCGTAAGGGCATTTTTGACAACGCAGAGTTCCAATATTCGGTTTCACTTACACCAAAACCAGAAAGGTTTATCGTCCTTCTTCCGCCAGTAGAGTGGAATATAGAACGGATTGAGGAACGCTGGAAAGAAGGAATCTCACCGAAATGGTGCGAAAAAAACTTTACCTATCTCGGTGTTGTACGCAAAAGCTTTGAGCAACTTGCTTCTCAGATACCAGACCAGATAACTGTGTTGAATGAGACTGACCGTAAAGGTAGAGTTGACAAGATTAAGAAGTGGCTTAATGACCACGACCTTGAGGACTTTATTGTCGAAGGCAGGACTTATATTGAGGGTGTTAGAAGTTCGGTAGGTAGTTAATGAGGATAGTATTTCACTTCCCTATACTTCACGAATCCTGCAATAGTTGCCCTGACAGATTTCAATGTATGACAATAAAGATACATAAAGAATACGAATGGGAACACGGGCAATGGAAGCAACATCAAATGCAAGAAATTCTACCATTCAAATTTGGATTGGCTTGCTTTACTATAACACCATACAATAGAATCTACAACTTGAAACTTGAGTTGCTTTCAGACAAGAAAAGTATGTTAGTTGAAGCGAGTTGGGATTAAATGGAAAAATGTAACGGCAAAATAAGCGAGAAGTGTGAAACCTGTGGTTTCCGCTTCTTTTGCTTTACTAACACAATAAAGCTAGAGCCGCAACCCGACTATGGTAATCTTTATACCATAGAGGAATTTACGAAATACTGTGAGGGTGGCTCATTCATTGATTATGATGGTTCAGCTTACTATGCAACTGATAAGTTAATGACAAGAATTGCTGTCACTCCGTCAGAGATAAGAAATGGCAAAGTTGATGGACGCTGGTCGCACATAATGTGGTTTAACAAATGAGAATCAAACTACCCAATTATACAAAAGGTGAACGGTATCCGTCAGACGATAACGGCTGTAAGGATATTTGTGTTCGTGGTATTAAGAAGTGGGAAGAAGATAATGACCTCTCCATAGCCACGCTCCACACAGAGGGACGTAGCTTGGGCTACACACACGGTTTGAATTGTGAAGTCGAAGACCAAGCCAATATTGATATAATATGTGCGTCACCCAAGATGATTGAGTTCATCGCCAAGAAGGCAGAAGAGGGTGACACGGAAAGCTTTGAGTTTTTGAAACAAACCTTTAAGGTAAAGTCGTGTGAGGATTGTCAAGATAGGTTTCGATGTTTTACAGAGGAAAAAGAATTCCGTCACACATAGCCAGACGTGGGGCTTGACTATAGCTTTGGCATATGCTATGATAATAATATGACAGTGAAAGTATTGATAATCGAGAGCGAAAGAGGTTGGGGACAACGGATAGACGAGGTAAAAGAATTCCCCACACAGGAAGCGGCTTACCAATTCTGTAAGGATTATAATAACAAATATAATCCGATTGGTGAGACTCCTGATTGGTATATGTACGCCAGACTAGAAAATCAAGAAGAATTTGGGATGATACGATGATTGATAGACTTATAACATCTTTCCCCGATACTGCATTCTATTGTCAGAAATGCGGTGCTAAACTTGAGCATAATGACGTTATTACTCATACATACGGATTTAATCGTTACTCAGGTAAAAGGGAGTATCAGTATGTTACGGAGTTCAAATGTCCACATTGGAAACGCTTTCACGGGCATACTAAAGGTGTAGCAACCTTATGTAAAGAAAAGAACGGAAACCTTGAATGGTGCGAAAATTTTTTTGAGGGTGGTTGGTAATGACAGTAAAGGCATTTAAGTCTCCTGAATATAACTTCGTCTTTGATATGAAAGATGGGTTCTTTGCCCGTTGGGGAAAGACTAAAGAGGAAGACCCAGAATATTCGCCATTTGGACCTGAAATTCTGGATATAGAAATCAGCACTATCTGTTCGAGGGAATGCCCTTGGTGTTACAAGTCCAACAGACGTTGTGGCAAAAATATGAGCTTTGAGACATTCAAGACAATGTTTGATAAGTTCCCAAAGCATTTAACTCAGATAGCTTTCGGTATCGGTGACATTGACGGCAATCCTGACCTCTGGAAGATTATGGATTACTGTCGTGCAAATAATGTCATACCAAACATCACCATAAA
>Ga0265297_10005500_pt1 | contig 19291 bp, 19 predicted proteins | sample Munlanlwell13791_FD_192502 | JGI IMG/M metagenome (GOLD analysis project Ga0265297, IMG submission 192502) | Leachate microbial communities from a municipal landfill in Southern Ontario, Canada - Leachate well 137-91 | ecosystem: Engineered > Solid waste > Landfill > Unclassified | place...
CCTAGAGCCTAATCTCGGTACACTTGATGGTAAGGTTATTGCCGATATTCCGGGACTTATCGAAGGTGCCTCCAGCGGCCGAGGTTTAGGAGTTAAGTTCCTCAAACATATAGAAAAAGTTTCCCTGCTGCTTCATTGTCTTTCCACCGATTCGGCTGATCCCGTCGCCGACTACCGGGTGGTTAGAAACGAACTGGCCAAATATAACCCGCACCTAGGAGAGAAAAAAGAAATCATCCTCCTGACCAAAACGGACTTAGTTGCGCCTGCTCATATTTCCCGGGTAATAAAGCTCCTGAAAAAATTCAAAACACAGCTTCTCCCCGTCTCTATCCACGACCCGCAATCGATTACCACTCTTAAAAAACTGCTGTCAGAAGCTACTTCTCACTGATTATTACCGACATTATCTTTACCGGTTCCTCCGGACGAGATTTCTCCCCGAAAACGCTGTCTTCCACCGGCGCGGTAGCGATTTTATCAACCACATCCAATCCCTTGCTTACCTTGCCGAAAATGACGTAATTTTTGGGCAGGTCATAATCCTGGTGCATAATGAAAAACTGTGAGCCGTTGCTGTTCGGTCCTGAATTTGCCATAGCCACTGTGCCGCGGCTGTACTCTCCTTCAATCGGCTCATCGTTAAAAGTATAACCCGGCCCGCCTGTGCCGTCACCCAAAGGATCGCCTCCCTGAATCATAAAGCCTGCAATCACGCGATGAAAGACTGTCCCGTTATAAAAGTCAGTTCTGGCCAAATGAACGAAATTATTAACCGTCACCGGTGTTTTGTCGGCAAAAAGATCCAGGTCGATGTCTCCCTTGCTTGTCCTTAATATCGCTGAATATTTCTTATTTTGATCAATTTCCATAGCCGGCGGCTGGCCGAGACTAACTGTCTCGTTTTCGGACGGTGCCGGTTTGTCCTTGTCGTCGGTGTCGCGTCCTTTGGGTAAAAAATAATTTGCCGCCAAAAAAACAACCACCATTAAGCCCAGCACTCCCAGCAACACCGTCTTGCTCATCACCAAGAATATACTAAAATAGTCGGCTTCACTCAAGCCCCCTTTATCTCTGTCCGGAAATCATCCATCCGCTTTTACTTTTTCAAGGTCATTGCCGCCAAACACGGACATTGTACCCCGTTAATCTGAAGTTTTGCTTAAGCGATCCTCGCTTATTCCCGCCAGAATTTCTTGAATTTACCCAGGTCTTTGTCTTTGTAAAGCTTCGGCAGCATCTCTTCCGGTTTCCAGTCACGCCTCATTTTGGCAACATCCGCTCCCTGCTGGTATTTGCCTGTTTTCTGGTATTCGTCATTTTCTTTAATCGGTGTTACTGTGTGGAAAATGATTTGCCCGATTCTGACTCCGACCGGCAGGGGGATAATCGAATTGCTGAAATTGGTAATCTCCATCGTCCAGCGGTTGACATAGCCTACATCTCCCCAACCGGCGCACTTGCACACGCCGATGCCGATCCGTCCCATGGAGCTTCTGGCTCTCATTTCGGTTGTAACCGCCGGAAATTCCTTCCCTCCGTTGCGGCCGCCGATAAACTCGATTGTGTGGGCTAAAATCGTTTCCCCCGGCGCCACTAAAATAATCAAATCACTTGGTTTTAAGTTATGAAACGGATTAACTTCCGACCGGACCTTTTTGACCTCAACCGCTTCTTCCAGCTGCCGGTACATTTTGTTGATAGACTTTTCCCAAAAGGGATTGAGGGTTTGTGCGTGAGCCATGGGGGATTGGCGGTAAAAATATTTTCCCAGCCGCACATCATAACTGGCGTTACTCAAATTTGCGCGGTTAAATGGATCTATCACGATCACTCCCGCCTTGCGGTATTTCAGTATTTCCGGTTTCGATAATACCATCTTTTCTCCTCTCACACCCGTCAGGTGATACAGGTAGACACCACTCGGGTTATTGTATCATCCGCTTAGTTGGGCAAACAGCACCACTCCCGCAGCTATCGGGAACGGCAATATTTTGTCCACCGTCCTTAAAAATGGAGCCGACCCCATCAAGCCACAAGTATCATTATCACCGGCCTGTTGACAAACACCCCCCGGGGGTGTATTTTAAGGCAATGGACCCGCACTACGAAAGTGTAAAAAAACTTGCCAAGAAAAGAATCAATATTATCAAGGGCCAACTGGACGGATTGCAGAAAATGATCGACAACGACATCTACTGCGTTGATCTCTTAAACCAAAGTTTGGCAATTCAAAATTCCCTGCGCAGTCTGGATTCAATTATTTTTGAGCGTCATCTTACCACTCACGTTACCCAGCAGTTCATTCACGAGAAGAAAAAAGCGATTAAGGAATTAGTGTACCTTTTCGGCAGGATTAACCGAAAACTGTAAAAATATGACAACAGCCACATTCCGGGTCAGAGGAATGCGCTGTGCGGGTTGCAGCGGAATAATTGGCAAAACCCTTAAAAAACTTCCCGGCATTAACTCGGCCAGTGTAAATTTCGCCACTGAAAAAGCCGTCGTCTCCTATGATCCGGCCAAAGTATCTCTCCCCAAAATAAATCAAGCTGTCCGCGAATTGGGCTACTTGTTAGTTGAGCCTAAAAGTTCCGCCGCAGAAGCGGTTGATCCGAAAAAGGTCTATTTTTCTTTCCTTGCGGCCGCCCTTGTCTTCCTGCTGATGTTATGGAATATTGCGGCCAAAGCAACAATTGTTATCCCCGCCATACCCATTCCCGAACCGTCCCTAAACATCATCATGTTTCTGCTCGCAACAACAACCTTGTTTTGGGCGGGTAAACCTTTTCTTGCCGGAATCACCAGGTTTTTCTCCCGCCGGGCCGCCAACATGGACACTCTGGTGGGGATAGGTACTTTTTCAGCCTACATCTACAGCAGTTTCATTTTATTTTTTCTGTCGGCCACAACGAGCCTGGGCCTTCCCGAACACACCTACTTTGATATCACCATTGTCGTCATCGGCTTTGTCACCTTCGGAAAATATCTGGAAGCTCATTCCAAAATGAAAACCGGTGAGGCAATCAAAAAGTTAATCGGCCTTCAGGTAAAAACCGCTCTGGTTGTCAGAAATAATCAGCAAATCGAAATTCCCGTCTCGGAGGTTGTTGTCAAAGATTTTCTGCTCATCAAAGCGGGAGCAAAAATCCCCGTTGACGGGATTATTGTTAAGGGAAGAACCTCAGTTGATGAATCAATGGTTACCGGTGAACCTATTCCCAACGACAAAAAACCCGGCGATACGGTTATAGGCGGAACGGTCAATAAACAAGGTGCAGTCACCATTCGGGCTACTCAAGTCGGGGCAAACACTCTGCTTTCGCAAATAATCGAGTTAGTCGAAAAAGCACAAAATTCAAAAGCCCGTATCCAGTCTGTTGCCGATAGGGTTTCGGCTGTTTTTGCACCCGTCGTCTTGCTCATCGCTGTAACCGCTTTTGTTCTTTGGCTGTCCGTCGGCTCCTACTATCTTGGTTTTTCTGCCGCTTTGTCGTTCGCCTTGCTCTCTTTTGTCGGAGTGTTAGTTATTGCCTGCCCGTGCGCGCTGGGATTGGCAACGCCCACAGCGATCATTGTCTCAGTAGGGAAAGGGGCACAAAACGGCATCCTGATTAAAGACGCACAAAGCCTGGAAAAACTCAATCAGGTAAACACGATTGTATTCGATAAAACCGGCACGATTACCAGCGGTGTTCCTACTGTCGTCAGTTATTTCAGTCTTGATGGAAAATATTCGGACGTGGAAATTCTTAAATTAGCCGCCAGTATCGAATCTTTCTCCCAGCATCCACTGGCAACAGCCATCACCAACAAGGCAAAAGAATTATCTCTAGATAGCTTACGGGTTAGCGGATTTAGGGAGACGGAAGGGGTTGGGGTGGAAGGAGTCATCCGAGGGAGCCATATTGTCGTTCGGAAGCATTACCAAAAAGATCGTCCGATTCCGCCGGTTACCCGGTTGGAAGAGGAAGGGAATACGGTCGTCATAATCCAAATAGCGGACAAAATTGTGGGGGTTCTTGCAATCAGCGATCCGATAAAGAAAAACGTCCGGGCTACCGTTGCCGAAATACACCGCCTGGGAGTAAAGACTGTTATGCTCACCGGGGACAACGAAAAAGCGGCCGAGCATATTGCCAAAAGTGCCGGAATTGAAAATGTTAAAGCCGAGGTAACGCCCCAAGACAAGGCCGCAATTATCCGAACTCTTCAAAGCGAAGGGAATATCGTGGCTATGGTCGGGGACGGTATTAACGACGCCCCTGCCCTAACCCAGGCGGATGTAGGTATTGCCATGGCCACAGGCACCGACATTGCCATTGAGTCGTCGGACATCAGTTTATTGCATGGCGACTTAAGCAAAATTCTTCAAGCCGTCAGGCTGTCACGCCTTACCATCAGAACTGTTAAGCAAAACCTTTTCTGGGCCTTTATTTACAACATTATCGGGATACCCCTGGCCGCCGGAATCTTCTACCCGCTTTGGGGAGTGTTTCTTAATCCGATTTTCGCGGGATTGGCCATGGCGCTTTCGTCGGTGTCGGTGGTAAGCAACTCCTTATTACTTAAAAAGGTCAAGCTATGAACCTGACCATAATATTCATAACCGGATTAACCGTCGGCGGCTTGACCTGCCTGGCTGTTCAGGGCGGGCTTCTGGCTTCCGTTATTGCCGCAGGGGCAAAAGAAGAAGGAGAAGAAAGGAGCAAAAAACACTCCCTGTACGCAATCGGTTCATTCCTGGCCGCAAAATTCATTGCTTATACATCACTCGGTTTTCTGCTCGGCGCTTTCGGAAAAGGTTTGAATATGGACGGTTCTATTCAATCTTATATGCAGTTATTGGCCGGTATGTATATTCTGATCGTTGCTTTTAATTTACTGGATATCCATCCGCTTTTCAGGTACGCGGTTATTCAACCGCCCCGGTTTCTGGTCAAATCGGTCAGAACCCAATCGAAATCCAGGAGCTTCTTCGCTCCGGTACTGCTTGGAATCATGACCATCTTTATTCCCTGCGGGACAACTTTGGCCATGGAGGCACTGGCCGTCAGCAGCGCCAATGCCGTCGCGGGAGGAAGTATTATGGCTGTTTTTATACTGGGAACTGTACCGCTTTTCGCCGCCACGGGATTTTTTACTTCTTACCTAAGCGCGGCATATAAAAACAAGTTTTTTAAAGCAGCCGCCGTATTGCTTATTGTCCTTGGGTTGACCTCAATCAATGGCGCCCTGGTTGCCCTGGGTTCGCCGCTCTCTTTATCGGTTTATGAGAATATCTTTCAGCCCAACGATAAACCTACCGCCATTAGCCAAAACGCCACCATCGAAATAACTCCGCAAGGTTATAATCCAACCTACATTAGGGTCAAAAAAGGTCTCCCTGTCACTTTAAAAGTTGTCAACAAGGCGGCCTACAGTTGTGCCTCTGCATTTCGGATTCCCGCGCTCGGGGTAAGTTTAAACATTCTGCCGGATCGGGAAGAAACGGTAACATTTACCCCCAAAGAAGCAGGAAAAATTATTTTCTCCTGCTCAATGGGGATGTATCGGGGAGAAATAGAAGCAATATGATCAACATTGTCAAAATAAAACTGAAAATTGGCGGTATGCATTGCAGCTCCTGCGCCGCAAATCTCGATCTGGAGCTGGAAGACCTGGAAGGAGTTATATCGGCAAAAACCAGCTATGCCAGACAGGAAATGGAAATCAAATATGACAAAAAAAGCATCAATATTCAAAAAATTATCAAAAAGCTTGAAAATCTGGGCTACTCTTCGGATGAGTATCTTGGGGGCTAAGCATATCGGTCTGCACCGGTTGGGGCTTACCACCGCTGCGGGCTTTTACACTTCCAATTATTAATTTTATTTATCAGAAAAATTCTGATTATTAACATACTTAATTTTTTCTCCCCAGGCATCATATTTATAACCAAACCCTCTGGCCCGAGCCATTTTTTCTATTTCTAGATATAACTTTTGCTGTATTGCCATATCGGCATCCCTTATTATTTTTGACAACATTTCCATAAATTCATTTGTATCCCATTTAAAATCCGCTAACGGATAATTATTAATCTCCCATTCTAGGTATTTATTAAATGGTCTAACCCTACTATAAAAGGCAAAAAGACTTGTTAGCATGAATCTGATAGATTCGGCAGCATCTACTATTGCCGCATGCAATTTTCCCAACTCATAGCTTTTCATTGAACGATAAACAAGAGAAATATAATCACCTAAAGTAAAATCTACTATCTGTTTTTGCTCTCTGGGAGTTACCGTGTTTATTTTACTGAGTAATCTAATAATTTCCCCGTTTGTTTTATCTATTTCAAGTTTGGCATGTACGAGATTATATCTATCCCAATAATAGTCTGAATCTAGTTCGGCATAATGGGAAAACTCAGCCACTGTTTGCAAGGCTTTGTTGCTGATATCTAATTTAAAGTCCTTGTAGCTCTCCCAATAACTTTTTTTGTAATCATCGATCTCTTTGGAAGTTATTACGTTATTAAAAATGATATATACATCCCAATCAGAATTCGCATTTTGCATGCAACGAGCACGCGAACCAGCAAGAATAACGCCAGCAATATTTTTGTCTGCTTCGGCGTCTTTCAGCAGTCCCCGATATATCCTGTTTGAATCGTCGTCTGTCATAGTCTAATTATAGGGGATAATTATAGCAGGTTCGTATCCGAGGCGGAACTTTTGCTGGCAGAACTGCCCCACAAAAGGACCAGTTTCTTACAAAGTGTCAAACTAGGTATACCCAAATCAACTTCTGCTCCTTTGACCGCCTCAATATTTATTTTTTAGCTTAAGGTATAATTATATCTATGAAAACGAAAAAATTTACTATCCTTCATTCTAACGACATGCATGGCGATTTTTTAGCCGAGGTAGCCGGGAAAAAAGGTAAATTAATCGGCGGCTTGGCACTTTTATCCGGATACATTAATAAAGTAAGGAAAGAGGAGGAAAATGTTTTATATCTCATCTCTGGGGATATGGTGCAGGGTTCTTTAATCGATGCCGAATACAAAGGTATTTCCACCATAGAGATTATGAATTACCTGGCTCCGGATGTTGTTGCTCTTGGCAACCACGAGTTTGACTACGGCCTTCCCCATCTTTTATTTCTTGAAAAAATGGCCAATTTCCCTATCGTCAATGCCAATTTGTACATAAAAAAATATAACAAACGGATGATGAATCCCTACCTAATTATTAAAAAGGCCGGTTTTGATATTCTCTTCACCGGAATCCTGACTGAAAAGACAATGGACTCCATTAAAATGGATAAACTTGTTGGCAGCTTCGTCACCCTTGAGGAAGCGAGCAGAGAAGTGGGTAAAATCTGCAATGCCTATAAAAACGACGATATCGATTTGACCATTCTGCTAACTCATATTGGATTTGAATCCGATATTGCCCTGGCAAAACTACTCAAGCCTGAATGGGGCGTTGATATTATATTGGGAGGTCATTCCCACACAATACTTAAAAAACCCAAAAAGGTTAATAATATATTAATTGCTCAGGCTGGTGTCGGTTCAGACCAAGTTGGGCGTTTTGACATTGTTGTTGACGACAACACCAATTCGATTGTTGATTTTAAATGGAAATTAATTCCGATCGACAGTAAATTAGCCAAGCCGGATGAAAGGCTTAAAGACTTTATTGATTCATTTAAAAAAGAGGTTGATCGCAAATACGCCACGCTTCTGTGTAAATTAGCTCAAAAATTATCCCACCCGAAGCGCGAAGTTGAAACCTCACTTGGAAATTTAGTTGCCGACGCTATTGCCCAGAGCGCCCAATGCGACGTTATGCTGGTAGGAAGCGGTTCAATCAGGGTCAAGGAATTAGGCCCCGTAATTACCCTAAAGGATTTTCTGGCCTGTTTCCCCTATGATGACACCTTAACCCGTTACAGCATCAGCGGCGCCAAGTTAAAGAAAATATTTAACCACATTATGAGAGCGGAAAATCGTGACGGCGAAGGCGAATGCTATCAGGTAAACCAAAAAGTCAAAGCCGTCTATGATGAAAAAAGTAAAAGCCTTAAGTCGTTATCGGTTGATGGGAAAGATGTTTCCAATACCCGGTTTTACACCATCTGCATGCAAAGCTATCACTTTAATCAATCAAAACCTTATCTTAATATTTCCAACGAAGAATTGCTGGAATCGGGCCAGAGTAAAGTCGTCGCTACCTCAGCCCAAGAAGTTTTCGAAGAGTATTTAAGAAATAATCAAAACACAACCAGGCAGGTTGAGGGGAGACTGGTTTATTTATGAAAGCGATAGTTATTGCTTTAATTATACTTGTGGTATTTGGGGCAGGGCTGGCTGTTCAAAACGTGTCTCTTCCCTCCGAAGAAGACACCATCAGGCTTTTTTTCCGACTGATAAACGACGGTAGGACTGATGAAGCCTTAAAAATGATGTTTGCCAAAGATGAACAAGCCTGGAAACCTTATCTTGAAGCTTTTGAAACAGTAGCAGTTGTCAATCTTAAAAAAACAGAGTCGGGAAGTTTTCAAGCAGATCTTGACGTCAAAATGAAACCTGAAAGTGAAAATCAGCCAATCCCATATTTTGGATATGCAGATGGTTTAAACGTAAAACTTATTAATCTGGTAAAAGACCAAAATGTTTGGAAAATCAAAGATATTGCCACAGGACCCTAGCGAAAGCGAGTGAAAAAAATTATCCATCGAAGTTTTTTAGAACCATTAGTTTCCCGTAAAGTTATAGTTATGAAAATTTAAAATCATTCATCCGCGAAGCAACATGAAGACAAAAACAGTCATCGTTAATGACAAAATGCAGCAGAATTATATCTATCTCCTGACCGAACCGATGGGTAAAAATTTTAGCCCCGGTTTCAAGCCACAACTTTCTCCAAAACAAATGTTGTCCCTGGGAGTTTTCGGAGGCAAATATTTAACAGACTGCACTAACGAGTTTCCCCAAAATTGGTTCACTTCTGCCAAGCTTTCTCCAAAACAATCTAACCCAAAACTTAATTACTTTGGTGTGTCTGCCAGCCAATCACTTTCAGTATGGCGTAGAAAAGGTTGGATTCATCAAGATGATCCGCGCGGTTGGTTCCAATGGTATTGTCGTTACTACATGGGCAGACGGCATGAAGATGACAACAGACAAATTAAACGCTGGCTGGCGATAAAACGTCATGTGAGTCAAATCAAGAATAACTGTATGCACCGTGATAAAAGCTGTCGCAGGAAACAACGCCAAGCCCTTCTTCACTGGGCATATGACAGCCGGAAAATATAAGGCCTCTGAATATAACAAAGGAACTGCCCGAGGCCACCTAAAAAACATATTTAGCCAGCAGAATCGGTCTATCTCAAAGATTAACTTGCCGGCGGAAGCGGAGGCAGGTATTATTGCATTAAGTATATGACACCACCAAAATTTGATACTCGTAGAGTAGTAGTCATTGGCGCCGGCTTGTCCGGTCTGGCTTCAGCAGCCCTGTTGGCAAAGGCGGGTTGGCAAGTCACGGTAGTGGAAAAGAACGCCGCCGTTGGCGGGCGAGCCAGAGTACTGGGGAAAAAAGGATTCACTTTTGACATGGGGCCGTCTTGGTATTTGATGCCGGAAGTATTCGAGAATTTCTTCGCAGCATTTGGTAAACACCCCGGGGATTATTACAAGCTCATGCGGCTAGATCCGCGCTACCGTGTTTTTTTTGGAGACGGCCAATCTCTCACATTAAGCGATAATATTACCCAAAACCGTTTATTATTTGATCAGATAGAGCCTGGTGCAGGGGCGAAGCTGTCTCGGTTCTTGGCTCGTATGAAACAAGTTTACACCGCCTCCACAAGCCAACTAATGTCGGCAGATATTTGGAGCCCGCGTACCTGGGTGAATCCGGCCAACATTTCAGCAATATTTAAACTGACTTCACAGTTACGCTTTTGGGATACCTGGAATGATGAAGTAAAGCGGCATTTTATAAGTCCAAAGTTGCAGCAGATTTTGTGCTACCCTGCGGTTTTTTTGGGCGGATCGCCATTCAATACGCCGGCCCTTTACAGCATTTTGACGTGGGCTGATTTTGGAAAAGGCGTTTGGTATCCCCAGGGCGGGATGGGCAAAATTGTTTCTGCGTTGGCAGATTTAGCCACAGAAAACGGGGCAGCTATTTTAACCGGAGAAGAAGTTTCGCAAATTGAGGTTCAGGACTCCAGAGTAACCGGGGTGAAGACCAATAAACGGCGACTACCTGCCGGAATAGTGGTGGGTTCTGCTGATCTGCATCATTTGCAGACCTGCCTATTGCCCTCACAATATCGGGATTGGGATAAAAGCTATTGGGCTCAAAAAACCTTAGGTATTTCTGCCTTGATTTTATATTTGGGGGTGGATAAGAAAATTCCGGATGTGGTCCACCACAATTTGTATTTCTCCACCGATTGGCAAAAGAATTTTCAGGAAATTTTCGGCAAAAAGGAAATTCCCTCAGACCCCTCGCTATACGTTTCGGTCCGGTCTGCCAGTGATCCTGGGATTGCGCCCAAGAACTGTGAAGAAATATTTGTCCTGGTGCCTTTGGGAGCAGGCGGAAATTATCCAACAAGCAAACTGCAGTCGTTTACCGATGAAATTATCAATCGAGTCGGCCAGCTTTTAAATTTTGACATCAAAAATCATTTACTAGTCAAAGAAATATTCACTCCCCAAGATTTCGCTTCAGACTATAACGCATTTTCTGGAACAGCACTTGGATTAGCCCACACTTTAAACCAATCTCTTTGGTTGCGTCCAGGCAATAAAAGCCACAAAGTTCAAGGGTTATATTTTACCGGACAGTATACCCAGCCTGGTGTCGGGGTTCCCATGGCGCTTATTTCAGCGCAAATCACCTCCCGTCATATCGGAAATCCGCCCGCTGCTGCCAATATACAGATTTTTAAAAACGGAAGCACAACTTATTACTATTCCAGTTTGTTCTTTAGCGACAGGATCAAAAAAGACGTTTTCTCGCTCTATGCCTACGTCAGAACAGTCGATGACCTGGTAGACCAGCCCAGCCCAAAAACCTCCCGGTTTAATTACATGTGGGAGCAAACACAGGCCGCTTGGCACGGCCAGAATGTTTCAAATCAAATTATCCGGGATTTCATACAGTTGGCGCGCCGTCGGAATTTTGACTGGGAATGGATTAATGCATTTTGGCAAGCCATGAACAGCGACCTAACTAAAAAGATTTATCGTAACTATAAAGAGCTGGAGAAATATATGTATGGTTCAGCGGAAGTTATCGGCTTGATGATGGCCAGTATTTCTAATTTACCGCAAGCGGCTCTTCCTGCCGCGGCGCTTCAAGGCCGGGCGATGCAATATTTAAACTTTATTCGCGATGTTCAAGAAGACGAGCGATTGGGGAGAAACTACTTAGGTTACACGCAGAGCCAAAAGAATGATTCCCAAAAATGGGACACTTTCATCCGTCAGCATCTAGAAAGGTACCAAGCCCTGCAGTCAGAAGCCGCAAGGGGTTATCAGTTCATCCCCGCGAAACTACTGGTTCCCGTAAAAACGGCTGCCCAAATGTATCTGTGGACGGCAAATCGGATCAATAAGAATCCTAAAATAGTCTTGCGTAAAAAAGTAAAACCTTCCAAGTGGCGGGTTATTGCGTATGTAATTAGAAACTATTTCGCCGCTAAATGAATATTGAATATTTACTTTTTAATTTCCTCATCCTGTTTTTCTCTAGTCTGGGGGTGGTCATTTATCCCGGTGCTCTTCTGCCGCGCCTGCGACCCGCACTCACTGCAATTTTAGGGGTGGGTCTGCTTTATCTTATCTGGGATTATTTTGTTACCGATTGGTGGTGGAAGTTCAACGCGGAATTCGTGCTGGGAGTTTTCGTTGGCCGTTTGCCTCTCGAAGAGATCCTTTTTTTTCTCACAGTTCCATGGAGCTGTTTAATAATTTGGGTTAATTTAAAATCAAAAATCAGCAGCAAACCATTTTTCCGCCTAGAGAATATTTTACTGCTTTTCTCGGTGCCGGTTGGGGTATGGGCTACGATTTATAACAAATGGTATTCAGCCTTGACCGCACTCGTAATATTGATTGTTGTACTCATTAGTAAGTTATCGCACCACTGGCTAAACTCAAAATCAGCGCTAGTTTTTTTAAGCATGGTTTTTCTCCTTACCATTATTTTCAATGGTTATCTCACTGCGCGTCCAGTTGTGATTTATAATTCTGATGTTATCAGTAATATAAAAATATACACAATTCCTATCGAAGATCTTTTTTATGGGCTCACCCTAATTAGCGCTTCGGTTATTTTGTATGAAAAACTCTCAGAGAAAAGGAAATCTTAAGCAGACTCGCGCTGACCGTTTACAAAGAACACCGAACTTCACCGTTAATACACACCCGTCAGGTGATACAAGCAGACACCTCGCGGTGATATTTCTTCTTACTGGCTGAGCGGGCCGGTCTAGGACCCTTTTATCCTTATAACTCAACCTAATTTTACCACAAAATGTTTACACTGAGCGAAGCGAAGTGAGACAAACGAGACACTATAAAAAAGGCGTTTTAAATAACAACCACCTATAGTGTTTATTTGATACCAAAGCTGGAGTATAATAAATATCATGCCGGTTGGAATTGAATCCAGAAATTTTCTTATTTACGGCCCGCCTGGGTCTGGAAAGACTACGGTCGCACAGGGAGTGTGCCAAAAGGAAGGTCTGGAATATTTGTCGGTTGGCGCAATAACCAGAAGCGAAATATCAAGAGGCACAGAGCTTGGGAATGCCCTGAAGACTTGTTTGGGTCGAGTAATTGAGTACCCACCCGAGCTTATTGCAAGGACAATGAAGCCTTATATTATTAACGCAAGAGGGTTCCTTCTCGATGGTTATCCCAAATACAAAGAAGAAGTTCCTTCTTTTTTTCAAATACTTGATGAGGTTGGTCTTACAATCAATGGAATTCTTGTGCTGAATCTTAGCGTTAAAGAGGCTCAAACTAGAGCCCTACAACGAAAAATATGCACCATTTGTGGCTTACAAACAAGAGGAAAAGAAAACCATTGTAATTCCTGTGGCGGACAATTAAAGGTAAGAGAAGACGACCACCCAGAAATCTTTTCTCGCCGCTTCAATGACCATATCCAAACCATTAACCAAAGCCTAGCCGAGCTTCAAAAATATATTCCTTCTTTAAATATATTGAGTATAAGAGCGGATAGGGGTATTTCCAAAGTTCTAAGCGAAGTTCATAGTATTATTATAAATGAAAGCCCGGGTAGCTCAGCAGAGAGAGCGCACGCTAAGTTGGTGTGAGGCCGGTGGTTCAAGTCCATCCCCGGGCTCCCGTAATGAAAGATAAAATTTTTACATGGCGGGGGCTTGTAGAATATTTAGGCGTGCTTTCGCCGAATAAAAAACAAATAAAAGATCTAAGCAGTCTGGTCACTATCTGCAGAATAGGCGGAATAGGAATACCTATAAGTTACCAAAAGACAAAGTACTCCAAGAAAGACATTTCTGTTATAAAAAAAATGCTTAAATGGTGGAGTTTTCTTGCCCAAGAAAGTAACGAAGAGTTCCGCGATCAATATACGACCAAAGTTCTCGCAAACGCACTTATTCAATCAATTAATAAAAAGAAATCTCTTATTACCTATTCAGTTTTTTGCCCTTCATATAAAAAAGGGGTTGGGGTTGTAGGTTACACCGGAGTTTTAGGAAGTTATACCCAAAAAATAATTAACAAATTTGTTGATTTTGTCTACAAATCTAATCAGGTGGGAGTAGAGACTAAGGGGCTCGTTTATTTTAGCGATTTGTTACTTGAAAATTATAACAGCATAAAGAAAACCAATTACAAAAACGATCTCCAAAGCAATTATGCTCAATTTCAACAAATGTTTTCAAGATTAGATTTTAGAAAATTGATAACGGTAAAATTGCTTTCTGAAGTTCCTTATTTTAAAAAGTATATTGGCGAGAAGGGAATTGAAAAAGGAGCAATAGATGTGCCGGCAGAAATTATTAACCTTGTAAAAGAAAGAAATAGCTTTTTTTATAAAGATAACCTTGGCTGGAACGAAAAACAGGTTGAGGACAGGACAATAATACTGGCCAGGTGCTATTCACTTATAGGAGATTATTTTAGAAAAAATATTCCTGGTGGGATAATGTACTGGGTAGAGAGTGCTTATGAAAGAGGAAGAATGTATCACGGAGCAAAACAAGAAATACCGATACCAATTGTTTACCCTAAAAAAGATGAAAACTAATTCTTATAGTGGAACAATTAAATACCTTAATGAAAATAAGCTTGAATTTATTGAATTAGATTGTCCGAGCAAAAAAGTTATCACTTTTATAAAAAACCTATATTCAGACGAGCCTTTCCCTATATTTGAGCACAACCATTATCACATACTTTCCTATTTACATTTCCAATCAAAAATATTAGGAGTCAATTTTAATAATGGCTCGACCATTCTTGTTATAAAAGACAATAAACTCATTTTTTTTACTCCCAAATCAAAAGACATTAAAAAACTAGTGTCGGAATTTATTTCCCTATCAAGTAATTTAACCCTTTCGGAAGTCTGTATTTTAAACCTTAGTAAATACCAACTTACGGGATGGCAAAATAATATTCAAGAACTTAATTCAAATATTATTCCTCGATCGAAAGAAGAAGTTGTTTACGACGTAACTAAGCTAACCAATCTTTCAGGGAAAAACTTTGCAAAACTTAGGAATACCAAAAATAAACTTTTAATAAAACGAAAATTGGATTTTATAGACATTGACCAGGGTAATATTGAAAAGGCCTTGGGAGTTGTTGATTTGTGGGATAAAATACAGGGTCACAAATATAAAAATAAAAAAGTAGATAAAGAGAAATTTGTGATAAATACACTATCTAAATTTACAGAAGGAGACAAAAATATAAAAGTGCAATTGGTTTTGTCAGGCAATAAAGCCTTAGGAGTAATTATATATTTTTTAATACCAAATTGGAACGAATGGGGTGAAATCTACATGGCAAAGGGGATAAACCGAGCCCCAGAGGGTGGAATGCACGGGGTTTCAGATGCTTTGTACTTAAAAATCTTTGAAGAATTTAACAACAAAGGAGTTTTATGGATTAATGATGGTGAGTTGGGGTCAGAACCTGGAACCAGGGAACATAAAATGCGCTTTCAGCCTGTAAATCTTTTACAGTCGTTTGATATACAAATAAAACTATGACAGATAATTGTAATAATACATTTGATATGGAAAATATTTTTTCAAAAGATTTAACTGTTAATTTTTACCACCGCCTTCCGGAACCGTTAAATTCTCAAAATACGATCTTTACTCTTTATGGTCGAAATGGTTTATATTACATTGCCAAACAAATAAGGGATAAAAAACCTGAAAAAAATCAAGCCCTGGTTCCTTCATATTCATGCGGCGATGAGCTTGAAGCTGTTTTACGAGCCGGATTTGATATCACTCCCTATAAAATAGATTTAAATCTTCAAGCAGACCTTGACGATATAAGATTAAAGATCGGCAAAGAAACTGGTCTTGTGCTTATAACCCACTATTTTGGGTTGCCTCAAAAAGAGGTTTTATCGATTAAAAAGGTTTGTGAGGGTATGAACATCTTTTTAATCGAGGACTGCGCCCATGTTTTTGGGGGCATATTTAAAGGAAAATCCTTGGGAACTTTTGGAGATGCTTCGATATTCAGTTTAAGAAAATTTTTAAACATTCCCCATGGAGGAGCCTTGGTTATAAATAATAAGAGTTTAAACCGGCCTGATTTTAGGCAACCGCAAAATGAAGCGGTTTTACTTGACTTTTTTATATTTTTAGGACAAAAGAATGGTTTTTTTCAAAAAGGAACTCCTATTGATAAAATCTATAGGCAAATTGGGCTTGATTATAAAAACCGGCATGGTCCTCGTTTGGAAAGTTTTGGTGGCTATACTTTAGTTTTGTCAAATCTTGCAAAATTTTTAATTAAGAAGAATGACGCATTGAAAATAATAAATAGTCGTGTTTTTAATTTTCACACTTATTTAAATATCTTTTTATCCCATCCTAATAATCACGCCAGGCCTTTGATTTTATCCCTTCCCAACGGAGTTGTGCCACTTATATTTCCAATTGTGGTTGAAGACTCCGAAAGTTTTTGTGCTAGACTAAAAGAGAAAAATATTAATTTTTGCCAGCCGTTTTGGAGCTATTTCCATAAATATTTTGATTGGGTACAATATCCCGAAGTCGTGAAGCTCAAAAAAAATGTAGTTGCCCTGCCTGTTGATACTAAAATCGATAAGAAAATGATTATAAAAGTTATTCAAAAAATAAAATAAGAAATATGAAAGACGCCTATATTATTTTGGGCTCTCCGGGAAGTGGAAAAACCAATCAAGCAATTTTACTTGCGGAAAAATTAAATCTTTCTCATGTTTCATGGGGAAAAATTTTAAGAGGTAGAGAACCCAATATAAAAATTCAGTTGGATAATAAAAAAAGGGCATATTTAATTGCTAGGATTATTGAAAAAGAAATTATTGATTTACAAAATAATGCAAACACGGAAGGGATAATATTTGACGGGTTTCCGCGAAGAAAATCAGAAGCGGTTCTTTTAATTAAGATGCTAGAAAAACATAGCCTAAAATTAAAAGGTTTGGTAAATATTAATGCTTCCCTATGTTTTATTAAAGCAAATTTTAAGAAAAGGTTGGTTTGTTCTTTGTGTGGTAGAACCTATGATTACACCATTGCTCCCGATAAACCCGGCATCTGTGACTATGATAAAGGTAAACTTGTTAAAGAGCACATGAGCGAACCAAAAATTAAAAGTGAGTTTAATCAGTTTTTAGAAGAGAATCAGGAGACTTATGACTTTCTTAAGAACCATGCAAACCATTTTTTTAGTGTGAGTGGAGATGAAGATGATATAACAACGTTCTCGAACATTATTTATAAATTAAAAAATGGGGTAAGAGAAAATTATCAACTTTATTCTAAGCAGTCTTCGGCAACGTTGCCAACAAAATTTGGCGTTTTTATAATTAACACTTATCTTTCTCAAGTTGATTATTCGTTTCATGCCGCCCTTATTAAAGGTGACGTAAGAGGGAAAACAGGTGTTTTGACTCGGGTTCATTCTTCTTGTATGACGGGTGATGTTTTTGGTTCTTTAAAATGTGATTGCGGACAGCAGCTTCATCTTTCAATGCGGAAAATCAATAAGGAAGGTTGCGGCGTTATCATCTATCTTTTTCAAGAAGGAAGGGGGATAAACATTATCAATAAAGTAAACGCTTATTCATTACAAGCAGTAGGTTTGGATACTATAGAAGCAAACGAGCAACTTGGCCTTCCTGGAGAAATGAGACAGTATAGAATAGTCAAAGATATTCTTGCTGATTTGGGAGTAAAAAGTATCAGACTTTTAACTAATAATCCTGATAAAATAAACAAATTAACTGACTTGGGTACTGTAATTGAGGATATCGAAAAAATAGAATGTAAACCAAACATTGAAAACGAAAAATACCTGTCTACTAAGAAAAACAGGATGGGTCACAAACTTTCCTATGTCAAATAGCTTATGAAAATTGCCTTGGGATCAATATCGGAAGATAAAAAAAAGATACTAACCGATGTTTTTTTAGAGTTTAATATAAATCCTGATATTGTCGGCGTGGAAATTGATCCGTTGATAGCTGACCAGCCCCTGGATGAAGAAATGATAATAAAAGGTGCTTTTAACAGGGCTAAAGGCGCTTTAAGCAGAGTGAGAGATTGTGATTTTAGCATCGGCTTGGAGGGAGGCCTGTCATTGGTTGAAGATAATTATTTTTTGGTTTGCGTTGCAATAATTATGGATAATGAAGGAAGGAAATATATTGGCTTAAGCAGTAAACTTTCCTTACCCAAGGAAGTTTCGGAAAGGGTTAAACAAGGAGAACAATTTGGACAAGTAATCCGTGAGTTTGGAAAAGATAATCGGAAAAACAGGGATATCCTTCCAGTAATTACAAGCCTCATTAAAAGAGATGTCGCTTTCAAAGAAGCCATTACAAACAGCTATCTAATTTATAAAAATAAAAACCATTATTAACAAATAAGATGGGTGAAAGATTAACACCGAGGGGTAGAAGATTATTGCAAGAAGAAATGGCTGATCTCGATAGGAGGCTTAGAGATGCTACTTTAGATTATGGAAAAACGGCTGGTTTTAGAGATGGTGACGGCTACCACGACGAGACCGCTAATTTATTAGAAGGTGAGGTAAGAAAGATAAGTGGTTTTTGGGGAGCACTTAAATTTTTACTTTATTCATCGAAAGAACTTAAGCCACCTGAGCAGTTTGATAAAGTTGACTTGGGACATCGAGTAGAAGTAGAACTTCCTGAGGATGAAGATGTCAGTGGTCTAGCACATGTTACTGTGTTATCCTCAGGTGACGTTAGAGTGCTTTCTGGAGAGTTTGATCAGAAATCCGAAATATTGGTTTCTGATAAAAGTCCACTTGGAATTGCTCTTTTGGGTAAAAAAGTTGGAGACAAGGCTAAATACGGGGAAAATAGAGCTTTTATCAAAAGCATTGGCAAAGCTAATGTTTTTGAGGACGAGTGATAACAATTAATCCATTGGCAGCAAGACCAAGAAGTAAAAGTTCTTTTCTTCTATTAATATTTTTTCATATATTTTCGGTACGGCTTTTCGTCCAAGAACTTCTAATGAATTCGTTACAGTCCAAGGAATCTTTACTCGTCTCACTTTTTTCAAAAACGGAAATATAACTTCATTAAGAACGCATTAGTCAAACTATAAGGCTAATTAGTTCGAGCCTGAGGTTGTGGATAGAAAAAGGATTCTAACAGCAGCTTTGACTTCCAGAGCAATTTTTCGATAGATTTTATCATTATGGTTATCAAAATCTGTCGATTATACGGTCTTTTACCGGACACCGAGCGTACCGTCCGAATGTTTGAGTTTCAAAATAGCTCTTTTGAAGGTGTTGTCGGGCTATTCTAGGCACCACGGTCACATAGGTGCCCTGCTTGGCTGCACACTGTGGACAGAGTTAGAACCTATTTTATCAATACTTCTGATGTATTTACAATGCCGGAGCTAAAACAATACGCATTTAATGAGGTAATGGTGCAACAACAAAACAACCCCTCGGCATAATTCTTTATGCTTTTAGGGTTGCTTGTTTGATGCATCAATCAAGCCT
>Ga0265297_10005501_pt1 | contig 19288 bp, 26 predicted proteins | sample Munlanlwell13791_FD_192502 | JGI IMG/M metagenome (GOLD analysis project Ga0265297, IMG submission 192502) | Leachate microbial communities from a municipal landfill in Southern Ontario, Canada - Leachate well 137-91 | ecosystem: Engineered > Solid waste > Landfill > Unclassified | place...
TCGAGGATCTTTCAGCCGGCATGCCTGACGTCATAGAGACGCTAAGGCAGATGCCGGCTGAATTGTCGATGGTGCTGCTGGGTAAATATGTGATTGGGCTCACTCATGCAGAGATAGGGCGCTGCTTCCGGTGGAGTAAAACCCATCAACAGCGTCGTATCAAAAGAGCTGAACTTATCTTTAGGCAGCGGTTCGAAGTCTGATTATATATCCTGCGCGTTCGAGGATTTTTGCGATTTCCGCGCCTGTGCCCCTGCAAATTTCGAGCTCACCCGAATGATCCCGATATTTACAATCATATTGCGTTTCGGCATCTATCTGAACGGGCATTTTCTGCAATTTTAAATCAAAGCCGACATCGATCGGGTCTAGAGTGATTTCTGTGTTTTTACTCATTCTGTCACCTCATCCTCATACTGCTCCAGATCTGCGGGCAGGTCGTGATTCATGAGGTTAAGCCATCGGGCCGCTTCTTGCGGAGACACCCACTCGGCGTGTGGCGTCGATCCTTGCCATTGCGATTCATGGACGATGTAATATCGTCCTTTGCGGCTGCGGTACAGGGTCTGATGATTCCATTGACTCCCCGTGGCGCGTGAAATATGATTGTTCCCGTCGAATCGCGTGTCTTCATCCCAGCTCTTCGTTGCATTCTCCGTGTTTACAATTGTTCCGTCTTCCATCCTGAATTTCATGGTCAATCCTCCTGCATAGCATTTGAGATTTCCCCCTGGTTTCGCCTGGCGGTTTCTGCTCGCGCCCGATTTCCGGTATCGGGAACCGTTAAATTTTGAATTTCCCGTCAACATAGCCTTGCATCAGGCTAATCATAACTTTATTTTGGCTTATCTCGGCGTCTAAACATTTCAATGCAAATTTCTTCTTTAGTTCCTTCGGTATATCTCGCACGATTACGGTTTTCCCTTTCTCGGTTTCGTCGGCCATGGTTTCCCCCTCTCGTTTGTGGTCACGTTCCGTTTGCAGTTTCCATGCCGTTAAATTAATCTCCATACGTCGATGCCGTCTTCCTGGATGACGGCCAGTTGATATTTGCATATGAGCGCTGCGAGTCGGTTTACGAGCTCGCGCTTCGCGTGGGCGAGCTCGTGCAAATATTCGATATCTCGCCAGTCCGGGCCGGCGGTCGGGCCGAAGATGCCTCTCAAGTGCGTCTCGGCGTTTTGGATATGCTGAAAGGCTTCTTCTGTTTCGCGTCTCGCTGCCTGATAGCTTTCAACGATGGAAAGTATTGGCACAAATTTAGTTATTTCCTGCGTGGTTTCCATTTATTAATCCTCCGGTTTATATATCCTTATGTTTCCGGGCAGTTTTGCGGGCGCGTGCGTTATGAAGTTTTTATGTTCGACGTAATGCAGGCAAGCGTCAAAAGCCGGATTAGCTGAGAATACACTGGCGGACGATAGGGCGTCGCATTCGGCAAGAAACTTGCCAATGACAAATTTTTCTCCTGTCTCACGTTTCATTCTTATAAGTTTATATTTCATGACGTTACCTCTGGTTTGTCCTTTCTCCCCGTGTTGCCGATAGGTCAGCGGTTGGAGGGTTTAACTATTGAATAAACCGCGGGCTAATGAAAAATTCATAGAACTAAGAAAGCTGCGCGTGGCTGCGGTCTTGGGGTCAGCTTCAGCCGGTGCCGGGGGTTCGGCAAACATAGTGGGCCGGGCCGACATCGATGGCATGCTGGCGGCGGCCGCATAAATGTAGTCCATGGCGTTAACCTTAAATTTTTCCCCACTGCCAAAGAGGGCGGATGAGGCGCGCGCTGCGTTCATGTCGTCGCCTTTCGCCGTGCGGTATTTATCCGCATATTCGGTGCAGGCGTTAAGCAGGTTATAAGCGCTGCCGCGGATCTCCGGGAAAGCGTTGTTATCGTTCGATTCGTAAAGATTCAGGATGTCCATGATATTGTTTTTTGTTTTGGTGTGCAGCTCGCCGTTGTCACTTTGCGGAAAGAGGCGAGTTAAGATGTCGGCAAGCGTTTCTTTCGTCATGCGCTTTTCTGCAAGCTGGCGCATTTTCTCAGCCAGGGCGGCGGCGGTTTTGCGTCCACTGGCGATTAAGCGGAGGGCCATATCAAGACGTTCCTGCGCGGTTTTGGTGTGTCTGATTTTGATCTCGGCGTCTCCGCCATTGCGCAGGGCTTGATTAAGGGTATTTTGGCAAACGACTCTCACGTCAGTGAGTTTGCAGACGGCGGCAAGGCTGCCGTCGTGGCTGGTCTTAAAAAGTAAATATGTATCGTGTTTATCGCCGGGGACTACTTCAAAGCCTGCCGATGGAAGGTGGGCGCTGCAGAAGATAACCTCTCCGTTTCCAAGGGCTCCGGCGCTGTCATAGTGCGCGCCTTCGTTGCCGATAAGGGCGTCGACGAATGCGAAAGCGCTCTCATTTTGAATCGGCTGATATCTCTCTCCGACGGCGCCGAGAAAAGCGTGGTCAGTGCTGCGAAAAATGCCGTACGTGGGCAGCTCTACGCCGTCTCTCGTGTAAAGATTCTCTTTGCCTACGGTCCAATTCAAATTTGCGAGGTCGATCGCTTCGCGCCATGTTGCACAGCCTTCAATTGTCTGCCCAAGTGTGTGCCATGCCGGCGTGCCGCGTCCTGTAAATACGCTATCCCTTCCGTTGTCATTCCAAATATTATGGGCCATGTTTTCTTTCCTCCTGGGGGTTTATTTCCCATGTTCCGACTGAGTTGCCGTTTACGGTCTTCTTGCATCATCCAGTATTTCTTCCCTTCTTTGCGCGATATATCTCAATATTTGCCAATTAAGATCACAATTAGGAGAGTCAAAGTGCATGTTATAAACCATACTTTCGCCGCTTTCTTCATACGCCGGCGCATTTTCCCATATAATATAACCATGTGATTCGTTATTTTCTGGGTCTGATTTATACTTTTTACGGGCGTCATATAATGCTTTTATTGCTTTCCTAACATCAACGTTTTTTGCAAGTTGTGGATGATCTCCATAATAAAGTGGCTCATTAACATATACACTGTATAGATTTTTCATTTTCCAATCCCCTTTCGTTTTTAGTTTAATCCGCTTATCACTGCCCACCAGGATTGATGAGCAGGGGAAAAGGATTAAGCAGGCGGCCCCTCTGCTAGTGTTCCCAAGGCTTTTCGATAGCCTCTCTATTCCACCGCTCGACGAGTGCCACGCATACACCAAAAAAATCTGCCCTCGTTTTATAGGGGATATGCCGTTGCTCGGCGATTGCAACCTCTACCATGTTATTACAAAATTCTCTTGCTGTACCGATAACAGCGCGGAAAACGTGATCTCTATCATAACCACTGAGCGCCCAACTCTCAAACGTATCAAATTTTACATCATCCCATTCCACGCTGCCGTTTTCGTCCGCGTAAGCATACCATTTATTCCATTTTTTCATTTCCCCTCTCCTTTCGTTAGTTAATTAGTTTATGGCCTAGCAAGCTCTGCGATATGCCGGATAGTGGTTAGATTTTGTCAACATAGATTAGATATGGATTATTGGTTTGTCTCCGGACCTCTATTTTATCCCCAATGTGCAGTTCCGCGTTTTCCGGGATACTGCGATAATAGATTTCCTGCGTTTTCCCACCGCGTATCTTCGCAATTACTCCGTTTCTGGTGCTGATTACTGTTGCCTGCATAAGTCGCCTCCCCTGCTCTCGTTTCGTTATCGCCGGTCGTTCCGGCGTCTGGTAATGATGTATATTGCAATTATGATGCCAATTATAATGATGATGCCATACTGCATGGCCATGATGGGCTAATATGCTGATTTTATTAATGGTTAATCTCTCATGCCTGCAATATGCGGGTGCAGGCGTCGGTTATCAAGCTGTCAGTGATTGTCAAGATCATCGACGGCATCAATGGCATGATCGGCTAAAACGCAACAATATCAGGCAATTACGCCTCTATCGCAATCTGTAAGCATCTCCGACAAAATGGGGTATCTGGCATCATTAGCATCATGATGATTAATGATATAATGATGAGCCCATCACTGCCCAATTTTTGGGCAAAAAAATGGACCAAGTGAAAAAAAATTTATCGCCATCAATATCATATAGTTACAAGCCGTTATCCACAGCAAAAGGGTACTCTGATGTTGTATATAATAATAAAAGACATTTCCGACAAGGCGAGCAAAGCGAGCACCCCCGGAGGGGCGGGGGAACAAAGAAAAGACTAGGGCGGACCATGGACCAAGAGATGATGGCAAGACGGGAAAACAGTGAGAAGCGAGTCGATGACGAAACGCTGCTTGCACTGGCGGCGGCTGGGAAGAGCAGCCGACAGATTGAAAAAGCGCTCGGCAATATCGATCACAGCACGATCTGTAAGCGTCTCAAGCATCTAACGCCCCGACAAAGCACGCAGATATTCAAAGAGCTCAAGGCGGATATCCTGGCGGAAAGCCAGCGGAAGGTAATGATGCAAGCCGACAGGCCGGGGGTAAACGCACGCGATAGGCGTGATTATGCCGTCACTCTCGGCATCCTGATGGACCAGGAGCGCAAGGAGCGGGGGCAGCACGAGGATAAGACCAGGCCGATGGTGATGATATTCGAGCGGAGCAACGTGCAAATCAATTCTGGCGCCGTACCGTTGCCGGCGGGAAATGAGGGTTCTGCCGGCGATGTCAACAGCTCTAGGCCGGTTATCAACAGTGTGCTAACAGCGCACACTGAAAAGCGTAATGATATCAGTTAGTTAAGTGGTCATGTCTTATAAGATCACTTATGTAAACTAGAGGAAAAGCCTAAAAGTGCAGGGAAAACGCGGAAGTAAACAGGCTAATACAGAATCCCCTTCCTCATCTCAGGTGAGTCGGCAGGCTGATCTATTCGGCCGGCTGCAGGCGAGCGAGGGCAGGACCGGAGGCGAGGCGCACACAGAAAAAAAGCATGCTTTCCAGGACGCGGAAGGGCGGGGGGGCATCCCCTTTCCGCAAGTAGGGTCCCATCTTAGTATATCCCCGTCACGGAGAACGCTGGAACGACGGGATGGTCATTCATGTTTCAAGTCGGTCGAATCGACGGTTCTGATCATTGAGGGGTGCGCAAGGGATTTAGCGAGACGGTATTTTTCGGATTATTTTCGAGCGAAAGGTTATTGCAGGCCGGTTATTCAGAAGGCTTCGAAGATGACCTTTCCGATTGACATAATATCGGGGAATGGTCGGAATCCGGTTTGTAAGCACAGTTGCCGTTGAAAGGGTTTTAGCGATGGCTAAAGTGAAAGTGGTGAAGCAGTCTCAGTATGTTGAAGCGCGTAACAAGCTGATTCCGTTTGCGGCGAGATATGCGAATAGTTTTTTCCGGAATTCGAGTGAGCCGCACGCGCTTACGGATGAGGAAAAGGGTCGTTGGAATGCGATATTTCACGCGAAGATGAACGAGCTGGCGGCGCCGTTGTTGAGGGGGGTCCGATGAGTGAATGGAAGCAGTACAAGCGAAAAGGCTTGAGCGAAATGAGGCCGTACTTGCCGGGCGAGGATGTATCTCATGTCAGTATTTCGGATGTCGACGTGCAAAACGGTTCGCCAAAAGAGGGCGACATGATTGCGCGGAATCCTAAAAACCATGCCGATCTGTGGCTTGTTGCGAAGAAATATTTTGAGGAAAACCTAGAGCCGGTCTGAGGGTGCACGATGAAGCTATTCGACTTCGATCTGCATCGGGCAGAGGTTGCGAAAGACCTTATAGAACGTGTAGCCGCGGCAAGTGTATTCGCAGCGCCAGGCGTGTTGATAGGTGATTGTAGTAACGGGCTCCATTGCGCCGGTGAAGTAGGCAGTAGCGGCGAAGGCGGGCGTTGATAGGAGCAAAAAGGCTGCAGTTATGATGGTGTTTTTCATGGCATTTTTCCTTTTTTTATTGGTTATCGGCGTAAGTAGGCGGGGGCTTTAGTGGGCAAGAAGTTCATCAAGCAGCTGAAAGAGCGTGAAGAAGTACGCGAAGAGCTGAATTTTGACCTTGATATTGCGAAATTCACGGAGCGGCAGCTTTCGGCCTTGGATCATCTGGACAGCGGTTTGATCAAATTCCTGCTTTACGGGGGCGCGCTGGGGGGCGGGAAGAGCTATTTTCTGCGCTGGTGCGCCGTGCGGCTGCTGATGCGCTATTTTTACAAGTATGGCGTGCGCTACGTGCAGGTAATGCTCGCCTGCGAGGACTATCCGAGCCTGAAAGACCGTCAAATTTCGAAGATGGCGCGGGAGTTTCCCGCCTGGCTGGGCAAAATGTATGTGGATCACAAGGAATATGGGCGCTGTTTCGTGCTGAACCCGGATTACGGGTCCGGCGTCGTCTGTTTGAGGAACCTGGACGATCCTTCCAAGTACCAATCGGCGGAGTTTGCGGCGATTCTGGTCGATGAGTTGACGAAAAACGATCTTCAGACCTTCACGGATCTGCGAATGCGAATTCGTTGGGCCGGAGTTCCCGATATGGCGTGTGTTTTCATCGGCGCCACGAATCCCGGCGGGCCGGGTCATGCCTTTTGCAAGGCTTTGTGGATGGATCACCTTTTTCCGCCCGAGTTCAAGCATCCCATCGATTATACGAAGTGCTTCGCCTACGTTCCCTCGAAGGCCGAAGACAATCCGCACCTGGATTCAGCCTATTGGGCGCAACTGCAGACGTTGCCGCCTCACCTGCGGGCCGCCTTCCGCGACGGTTCTTGGGATTTGTTCAAGGGGCAGGCCTTCCAGGAATGGAAGCGGGACTTTCACGTCATCGAGCCGCTTTATTTCCGTCATCTCGACGGGAAAGTGCGGCTTTATCCCGAAGGGGCGCCTCTTTTCATGACCTTCGATTGGGGTTTCGGCGCTCCATTTTCCGTCGGCTGGTGGTGGGTCGATCCGGAAGGCCGGAAATACCGCTTTGCGGAGTGGTACGGCTTCACGGGCGCGCCGAACATGGGCTTGCGCCTGCCCGATCCGGTTATTGCGAAGGGCATCATTCAGCGTGAAGCCGGCATGGGGCTCACGACGGTCATCGAACAAAGCGAATTCGGCGGCTTTGACGAACCTTCCGAGGTCAGGGCTTACGCGAAGGTGGTAAACCCGCAAATCACGCGGATTTGCGACCCGACGTGCTTCAACAAGAAGCCCGATTACAAGGGCGGCGGACAAATGCCGTCGACGGCGAGCGAATTTCTGGCCGAAGGGCTCATATTGCGGCCGGGCGACCCTTCCCGCTCGCTGAAATTGCGGCAATTTCACGATCATCTCGCGATTCCGATCGACTATCTGGACCCGTACGCCGTCAAGCTGGGGCTCACGCCGTACGAAGACGAAGTTTTCGGCCATTACTGGCTTGACGCGGAAATGAACGCGGTGAACCACGAACAGCTTTTCTCCCTGGCGCGGCAAAAAGACATTCAGATTCCCTATGCGGCGCCCATGGTCCAGATTTACAGCACGTGCGAGCAATTCATCAGGACTATTCCCGCGCTGGTGCAGGATGAGAACAACATCGAAGACATCGACACGGACGGCGAAGACCATTGCTTTGACAGCGAGACGGAGATTTTGTCCGAAAATGGCTGGAAATATTTCAAGGATTTGGAAAAAGGCGAAAAGGTGGCGACGCTCGACGCAGGGGGTTTAGTGGAATATCAGGAACCCCAAAGATATATCAACCGGCATTTTATCGGCGATTTATATGCTTATGAAGGCCGTGTGAATATCATGGTCACGAATGGGCACAGATTACCTATCGTGAGCAAGCATTATCGTCGTAAGCATTGGAATTCGTGGGCTCACAAGCGGGTGGATGAAATAAAAGACGATTGCTATCTCCCACGGATTGGTCGATGGCAAGGCGAATCGCCAGATGCGGTTATTCGCATGACGATGGAAGAAAACGGCAATTCTAATCAGGTCGAAGCCATTCCGCTGAACGCTTTTCTTAAATATTACGGATTCTGGCTTGCCGAAGGATGCGTCGGGAAGGGTTCAGGCACGCATTATTCCGTTCATGTCGACCAAAAAGCGGATGTGGAAGAAATTATTTCGGCTCTTGGGTATCGGTATCATATTGTCGAAACGGCCCCGGGGATCAAACGCTATTCAATCCAAAGCAAGCAATTCTATCAGTACATGATTGGTCTTTCTTGCGGCGAGGATTCGAGAAACAAACACATTCCCCGCTGGATGTTACTGCTTCCGAAAGAGAACCTTCGATTTATCTATGACGGCATGATGCAGGGAGATGGAAGTGTCAGTAACGGAATGCCGGTTTATAACACAACCAGCGAACGACTAGCGGGCGACTTTCAAGAACTGCTTTTTAAGCTCGGCATGGTCGGAAATATAAAAAAATATGAACAAAAACATGAATATATCCTTGAGAGAAAAATAAAGTCCAAGGTTCCGTATTATAGAATCCATGTTTTAAAGCATGACCACTCCATGCTTGTTAAGCATAAGTGGCAAAAGGTTTCTTACAACGGGAGCGTCCATTGTGTTTCCGTGCCAAATGAAACGCTTTATGTCCGAAGAAACGGCACGCCGTATTGGTCTTCGAATTGCTACGACGAAGCCTGCCATATCATGATGCACCGTCCCGTCAAATCCTACGCGATTCAGGCGCCGGTGAGACGGCCGCCGAAGGATATGAACGAAGTGGCGCGCCTTGAACTGAAGCAGATCAAGGAAGATGCGCAAAGAGCTTTTGAAGCCGAAATGATGGGGGTTTTTAATGATTGGTAACGCGATGATTATTGTGGTGTTTTTGGTCCTCATCCTGATCATTTTCCATCAGCGCTACGAGATGGTGAAGACGGCGGAGCGGACGGACGCGCGGGAGAAGGACCTGCTCGATCGCATTATGGCGCGCAACTACGAAACCTATGTCAACGCGCAGGTGGTCAAGGACGAGGCGAAAGAGCGCCGGCCGATGACGGCGGAAGAGATTTACGAAGCGCAGCAAGGGATGGGGGTCCCGTTATGATCTGGTCGCATCTTTTCACCGTCAACATGACGGACGAAGAAAAGCAGCGCATTATGGAAGAAGCGGTTGAACGGGCAATTGCCGAACAGAAGGCTCAAACGGAAAGAATCGAAGCGCGTCTTAGAGAACTTGAGGCGAAGGCCAAATGAAGAAGGAAATCTTCAAGGACGACGATCATCTGCAGCACGCCATCGACGGCTATTTCGATGACCTGACGGACCTCGCGCGCATCATGCAGGAACAGATTATCGAGCGAAATCTGCTCTACTACATGGGTGAGCAATACCTCGAATATTTGCCCTCGACGGGGCAGTTCCGCCGGCGGATGGTTTCGCCGTTCGTGCCGACGCCGGTTTCCAATGAGATCCGGGAATACGTCCGTTCGGTGAAGGCCTCCCTCATGAATCAAAAAACCGTGCCCCGCGTCTGGCCCAACACGCAGGAAAAGGAAGACGAACAGGGCGCCGAAGCCGGTGAATCCCTTTTAATCAGCATGAACCACGGGCAGGACGGCGTTTTCTTCGATGAGCTGGAAAAGCTCTGCATCTTCATCGCCATCGCCGGGACCGTCTTCATGCGGACCTATCCCGACACGGCGCAAGGCGCGTGGCTGCCGGACAGCGATTTGAAGACGGGCGAAGTGGCGGCCAAGTGCATCCTGCCCTTCAACGTCCGCCTCGACACGATGGGAGACAGCCTGCAGGAAAAGCGCTGGGTGGGCATCCAGAGCTTGAAAGACAAGGAATGGGTCGAAGACACCTACCAAGTCAAGATCACGCACAAGGGCGAGAACAAGGCCCGCATGGACTATCAGCGCTACATTGCGAAATTGGTTGCCAACGTGAGTCCGTGGAAGGGGCGGCCGATGGTCGTCTCCCAGCTGGACAACGAAGACGATGATCTGGTGTTGTTCCGGGAAGTGGAATTCAAGCCGACGCCTCAGAAGCGGGACGGCTTTTATGCCGTTTCGTGCGGCGGCAAGGTCATCCACACGGAAGACCGCTTGCCCATCAAAGGCACCAGGACGGAGTGGTTCTACTCCCTCACGGATTTTCATTGGAACTACGTACCCGGCCGCTTTTGGAGCGATGCCGGCGTCAGCGATTTGATCAGTCCGCAGAACATCATCAACGAAATCGACCAGGCCTACGCCATCAACAGGAAGGGCGTCGGCCGGCCGCGGCTGCTGACGCCGGGCGAGGTGGGCCTGAAGCGGATCGGCCTGGGCATCCACGGCCTCCTGGCTATTTCGTACAATCCGATCATGGGGCAAAAGCCGGAAATACACGAAGGGACGCCGTTGCCGGAGCAAGTCCTGAGAGAGCGCATGCTGCAGAAAGAGCAAATCCAGGACGCCGCCGGCGATCCGAAAAACGTCCTGCGCGGGGAACAGCCTTCCGCCAATGCTTCGGGGGTGCTGACGGAAGGCCTCCGCGAAACCGCCGAACGGGGGCGTTATCCAGACAACGAGCGCTTCAACCGGTCGCTGACGCGGGTACACAAAAAGCGCCTTCTCATCGCGCAGGAAGTCTACACGGAAGAGCGGATCGTCAAGACGCTGGGGCGCAACAGCAAGCCGAAGGTCAGGAAGTTCAAGGGGTCGGACCTGCACGGCAACACCGACATCCGCCTGGAACCGGACAGCTCCTTGCTGCAGACGAAGGCCGGACAGACCTCGTTGCTGGAGGCCATGCTGCAATCGGGCTTCTTCGAAGATGGCAAGGTATCGCCGACGATCCGGCAGGAAATCATGAAGCGCGTGGGCCTGGGCAGCTTCAGCGACGAAATCAACAACGACGCGGAGCGGGCGGAACTGGAAAACGTCGAGATGTCGACGGCGCGCAGCATGGAAGAAATCAAGGTCATGCTGGTCGACGTAAACCCGGAGACGGGCGAAGAAATGCCCCTGGTCGATGATCCTCTCTTCGACTTTGACGATCACCGCACGCACTACGCCGTCCACCGCAAATATGTCATCTCGCCGGAATTCCGGGAACTCGACGGCAAGATTCAGACGATCATCACCGAACACACGAAGCTGCACATGCAGCGCATCCAGGCGGAAAAGCCAGATATTCGCGAATACCTGCAAATCGATAAATTGCTTGAACCCGGCTTGTTGACGGAAAGCGAACGGGCGCAAGTCCTCGAACAGTATGTCAACATAGCGGCAGGCAAAGAGGGCATGACGGGCCTGCCCACATCGACGGACGTCATGAAGATCAAGCAGAAGATGGAAGACACGCGCATCAAGGAACAGACGAAGCAGGACAAAATCGACGCGGATATCATCATCGCGCGGATGCAGGGGGAGCAAAAGAAAGATGCCTTACGCAATCAAGCGGACAAAGGGCGGGGCGAAGGTAGTAAGCCCAAATCATCCTAACGGCTTTTCGAAGAAGCCGTTGACGAGGCGGCAGGCAAAGAAGCAACTGCGGGCGATTTACGCCAATACGGGCGGAAAATGAGATTTGAATTGCATATTGTTTTTGATCTCGAAAGTCTCGCTTGGAAGATAAAGCGCTGGTGGATTCATAGAACCGGCAAGCCTTCGTATCACGAAGGTAAATTAGTAGGGCATGTTTATAAAGACGTTCTTTACATGATTTAAACGGGGTTTCCTGAAGGATCGGCCAATTCTTCAGGGACGCAAGAAATACTAAGGGCGGCAAGTAGGTGCCTACTCATCTACTGCCGCCCTTTTTGTTTGCCCCGCATCCTCTCCCTTACTCGTGGGGCTCACCCTCTCGCGCAAGGGAAAAACGAAAAGGAGAAAAATTTATGGACGCAAGTTCGATCGATCCCAAAACGGCAATACCGGGGGCCGAACCCGGACCGGGGCAAAAACCAGCCTCCCCAGCTGTTGACGACAAAGGCGCAAATAAGCCGGATTCGCCTGCCGGCGAAGTGGAGCTCGGAGAGGACGGGAAGCCGTTGCCTTTCAACGAGCATCCGAAATGGAAATCAGCGCGCCAGGCGGAAAAGCGCCTTCAGGACATCTTGAAGGCCAACGACCTGGAAAACATCGATGATCTTCTTGAATTGGTCGATTCCGGCAAAGTCGTGAAAGGGAAGCTCGCCGATACCAGCAAGCTTGACGAGTTGATCGCAGCGAAAGAGAAGCTCGATCAATACGAAGCTTATTGGGCGGCACAGGAAGAGCAACGGCGCCGGCAAGGTGAAGATCCCGAAGACACGATCAAACGCCTGGAGGCCGAAAACAAGGCCAAGGATAAGGCGTTGCGTGACCGTGAAGCGGCGAAGAGGGACCAGGAAGACGCGCAAAAGGCCCTCGATGGCTTCGACCGCGAGATAAAGGGCATCGTGAAGGAAGCGGCGTTGCCTGCGGCGCAGGCGGAAATCGCCCTTCTTTTAAGCGGCGTCAACAATCCCTTCAACGAAATCGACATCACCGACAAGAAGGCGGTCCGCAAGCACGGCGCGGACATGCTCAAGAAGATCACGGGATTCATTGAGACCATAAGATCGGCGGCCATTCAGGACTATATCGACGGCAAGGCGAAGCTGCCTAAAACGGGCGGCGCTTCCGCCGATTCGGCTCCTGTCGACGCCGAAAAAGCGAAGGACGAACTCAAAACCCCTGCCGGGCGCAAAAGAGCGCTGGCGGAGGGTCTTTCTAAATTATTCGGAGGGCCATCATGAGCAATTACGCAGACCTGACAAACCTGGTCGAGACCTTGAAAAACGTCTACGGCGACGGTTTGAGAAATCAGTTTAACGACGAAAAGATCACTTACAACCAATTCCCCAAGTCGGAGCGCAAGCCCGCCGGCAACGGGTATATTTTCGGCATCCGCTACGCGCGCTCGCAGAGCGTAGGCGCGCGGGTAGAGTCCGGAGCCCTTCCCGATCCGTTCACCGGGAAGAAGGACCAGGGCAAGATTACGCCCAAGTACAACTACGGTTCGCTGCGCATCACCGGGCCGGCCATCGAAACCGCGAAGGGCAACCAGGCGGCTTTTGTGGACAGCCTCGCCGACGAAATAGACGACATCTATCAGGCGTTGGTGGTCGATCTCAACCGTCAGTGTCATTGGGACGGCTGGGGCCAGCTGGGGCGGCTCTCCGCCGGCGCGTCCTACACGGGCAACGCCACCTGGGCGGGCACGTTCGATGACGACATGGGCATCATGTACTTTCAGGAAGGCCAGTTGGTAGACTTCTATGTCTCCGCCGGTACGTCGAACGACGTGAACACGGGCACCTGCGCGGCGGGATCCCGCATCCTTTCCATCACGCCGTCGACCAAGGTCGTCATCTTCGAGGCGCCCTCGGCTTCGTACCTCACCACTCACCCGACCGCTTCGGGCTTCGTCAACACCACGGCGCACACCATCGTGGCCGGGACCATGGCGATCAAGGCGGGCATGCGCGACAACGCGTGGGCCTCGTCCGACACGCCCACGGAAATGATGGGCCTGGGCGGCATCTACGACGATGGGACGGTACTGGCTTCCTTCGAGAACATCACGGTTGCCAGCAATCCGAAGTGGGCGGCCAACCGCATCACGAATTCCGGCGTCAACCGGGAGCTCTCCATCGATCTCATGCTCAACGCCGTCGATCTGGCGCGCATCAGGAGCGGCCACAAGATCGACACCATCCGCATGGGCCTCGGGCAGCGGCGCAAGTACGCCAACCTGCTCCTGCCGGATGTGCGCTTTGCGCCGACGGTCCTGAAGGGGGGCTATGAAACCCTCACCTTCTCCGGTGGCGACGGGTCGCTGCAAATCGTCATCGATCCGCAATTCCGGCCGAACCGCATTTATTTCGAGCCCAACGGCGTCATCCAGAAATACGAGTTGACGCCTCTCGGCTGGGGCAACCTGGACGGGAGCCAGCTGCACCAGCGCGCGGGCTACGACGAATGGGACGCGTTCCTCAGGGTCTACACCAATTTGGGGGTAGAGCAGAGGAACTGCCTCGTTTCCCTGGAAGACCTGGAAGAGCCGACACTGTACTAACCAATTAACGAGTATCCGGGCGGGCTCCGGCTCGCCCGGGGTTAACTATGAAAGGAGAATTTCCATGATACATCTTCGGAATTTGGATCCGTCCCTGCGTCAGTACATCGACAATCTCGGGATGGGCGTCGAGGCGCGCGGCGCCATCGGCGGATCGATTTTTTGGGTGGAAGGCAATTCGGGCCGGGACGCGGGCAGCGGCAAGGACCTTGATCACGCCTTTAAGAGCTTGGAATATGCCTGCGCGCGCAGCCATCACGACATCGGACAGCGCTCGCGCTGGGCGAGGCGCAATACCATCTACGTCTACGGCGACGCCCTGACGGAAGACCTGACGGCGCTTGCGCAAAAGACGGATATCGTCGGCCTGGGCCAGTGCGACGGCTTCCATCGCGGCGCCCGTCTGAAGGGCAACCACGTCATCGGCACCACGAAGTATTCCGGCTGCCGGCTCTTCAATCTGGAATTTTTGGACGACGACGCCGGCGGCACCACTTTGACCATTCCCACGGAGCAAAGCGGCATCAAGCTGATCAGCTGCGATTTCCTCGGCGGTCCTACTACCGCAGTCGGTCTTTTGATCACGGCGTCGGCTTTCTTCGGAATGTACGGCTGCCGCTTCCTGGGCTCCTGGAATGCCGGCTGGTCGACGGCCTGCATCGACATCGGCACCGGTGGGGGTCACGGCATGGAGATCATCGGCAATCAGATTGTCAATATCCATGCCACGGGCGAGGCCATCAACGTCCACGCCTCCCGCGAAGGCGATGATTCCTTCATCAAGGACAATCTCATCGTGGCCGGGCAGATGACCATCGATGACGATTCCGACACTTTCTATGTCGTGAATAATAACATCATTTCCCGCGGCGCGGCGACGGGCGCCTCGGCCTTCGCCGACGTCATCGACATCAATGCGGCGCGGGCGGCAAGAAACCATTTGACGGCGAGCAACATCGCCACGGTCTACCCGGTCCTTGACGTGACGACATAATGAAACGTCTTGCAATTATCGGGAAAGCCTCGGGCTGGCGTGACGCCCCTACGGACATCGAGACGTGGGGGCTCACCCAGCTTAATTTGCGGCGCGACGTCTCGCGGGTCATCGACATGAACGACTACTCGCTTTGGGGCGAGAAGGAAGCGCGGGACGCGGCGGCGTCAAGAGCAAAGGCGAAGGAAAAGGGAATACCGTATGTCGATCTGCAAACGTATCCAATTGAGAAAATCATCGCGCATTTCGGCACAAGGTATTTTTCCAGTACCGTCGATTACGCCCTCGCGCTGGCGATCTATGAGGATTTCAAGATCATCGACCTTTACGGGGTCCTTCTGCTTACCGGCTCCGAATACGCCTATCAGAAGCCGGGCGCTGATTTTTGGTGCGGTGTGGCTCTCGGCCGCGGTTGCGCGGTCAATGTGCATGGCTATTCGAACATCATGAAAACGCAAGACGGCAAGATGTACGGCTACGGCTGGCCGCTGGAAAGGAAAGGCAATGAGCGACGTAAAGCCTGATCGGTCATTTATCAAGGAGTTGAAGCTCATTGATAAAAGGCTCGACGTGAAATTCAACGGGAATAACTTCGTCATCACCTACGATCGCGGGCACGGCGAGCCCGTCAACATTGCCCTGGTGAAGCGCGACGACGGCGGGTTCCGGCAGCCGGACAGGCGGGACCTGGAACACGTCAAGGGCGGCGACCTGGCGCAAGGCGACAGCATGGACATTCGCCTGCGCAAGCTGGCCTACGCCTCCGAGCAAATGCGCGCGCAGATGCGCCGGCAGGCGCGGCAGAACATCCGCGACATGACGAAGGACGGCAAGAACCAGCTCGCCAAGGCGTTTATCCAAAGAACGAATCAGGGCAAGGGCAACGCGGCTTTCCGGCGCGTCGAGCCCAAGCCCGGCAAAAATAACGTGCGGGTCGTATAGGAGGATCATCATGGGCTGGACGCTATTCGGGGCGAATAAGGCCGCGAAAGAGGAAAAGGACAAAAAGAAGAAAAAGAAAATCGAGGACATCGGCAAGGCTATTAAAAACCGGGCCAAAGCAACGAGGGACGCGCTGAATTATGAATAGCAAGAAAGCGATCGTCACGATCGTTTCCGGAAAGAAGTACGAAGAGATCTGGCAGCGGGTAGAGCCGTATTTCACGGCCTACGCGGAGAAGTGCGACGCCGAACTGGTCGTGTTGAAAGAAGGCAGCGTTCCTTCCGCGCATTGGCTCAAGTTCGGCATCTACACGCTTCTGCACAAGGAATTCTCCCGGGTGGCCTTCATCGACGCCGACATCCTCATCAGGCCGGACACGCCGAATCTCTTCGACATCGTACCCGATGATCAGTTCGGCATCTTCAACGAGGGCTATTTCACGCCGCGTTCCATCTGCCTGCACGAAGTGAAGAAGGTCTATAACGTCGATCTACCGAACTGGAACGGGGCGGATTACTACAATACCGGCGTCATGGTGGTTTCGCGCTGCCATCGCCATATCTTCAAGATGATGGCCGACGTCAAGCAGCTGCGCAATTCCTTCGGCGAGCAAACCTACCTGAACATGCGGATCATGCAGTCGGGCGTGAAGATCTTTCATCTGGACTACAATTTCAACCGCATGTGCATCATGGACCGGATCACGGGCATGACGCGGCTGGAAGCGTTTCTAATCCACTACGCAGGCTTCGATGCTCTTTTTGGGGAGGGCTCTCTTTTGAGGGCGCTTGACCGGGATATCGCCCGATGGAAAGAGGACGGTCCCGCGTACCAATACCGCAGGCAAATTTTCGTTTGGTCCTTCGGCGGCCTGGGCGATGTGATTTGTGCGGAGCCCGTTTTGCGCTTCGTGCGTGAAGTGGGCTACCCCGACGCGGACATCTACGTCATGACGCGCAATCCCGAGCTTTACGATCACATTCCCGGCATCTGGCTGGGCGACAAGTACCCCGATAAGGAATTCGACGCCATCCTTGAATTCAACACTCATTTCACGTCGCACGACCAGTTCGGCAAGATCGTCCCGCACTCCCTGGCTCACCCCGTCGATTGGATTTCCATGGCGATCATGGGGCGCCAGCTCACCGTGGAACAGAAAGAGATTCACCTGCATTACTCTTCGGAGGCGTTGGATGAAGCGCGGGCGGTCTACACGGGCATAGATTCGCTCGTATTGATTCATCCGGGGCGCGGATGGGAAACCAAGACGTTTCCTAAGAAGTGGTGGGAGGATGTCATTGCGGGCATCAGAGGACTCGGCCTGAAGGTCGGCCTGATCGGCAAGGAAGTCAACGAGCAACACGGTTATGTTCCCGTTGACTGCGAAGTCGACGCCGATTTTCGGGACAAGATCTCCCTGAAGGGATTGATCGCCCTCATTGCCCATGCGCCTCTTTTGATCACGAATGATTCCGTCCCTGTGCATATCGCCGGCGCCTTCGACAATAACATCATCCTGATTCCTTCCTGCAAGCATCCGGACAGGATTCTTCCTTTCCGGCATGGCACGCAGTTTTACAAGGCGAAAGCGCTGTTCAAAAAAATCATAGACGACGACTACACCGTCACGCCTACGTCGATGCTGGGCTGGCAGATGGCGGGTTGGCAGATCGGGAAGTTCAAGCCCGGCCGCACGATCGAGGAGTACATCCCCGATACGCAGGAAGTCATCGAAGAAGCTTTTAACGTCATGTGCAAGTGACCCTTGCCCCTGGCGAATAAACTTGAAGGAGAAAGACCATGGCTAAAGAAAACGCATTGAATTTCGTCATTCCGGATTTGGGGAAGGTCATCTTCAATCCCACGAACGAAGACTTCGACATGCAGTATGCCGGCGTGTCGTTCACGCTCCAAGCGGGCCAGAAGATGAAGATCATGGACCACGCGGCCAACCATCTGCTCAACGCCTTTGGGCCGCGGGGCCTGTGCGACCTGTCTTACGGCGCCGACGAAGAGAAGGTAGCCGCGCAGGGGCGCGAGCGCAACCGCGAATTCAAGATCGCGCAGGTGACTAACTTTAACGTCCGCAACGAGGCGCGCAAGCACATGCAGCTTGGCTACCTGCCGCCCAGCGAGCTCATGAAGCGCTACGCGAAGGAAATGGGCATCGATCTGATGCAGCCCTACGCCACCAAGAACGTCGAAAAGCTGGAAAGCGACGAGAGAGTCGCGGCGCTGGAACGCCAGAACGAAAAATTGCAGGAGCAAATAAGCCAGATGATGGACATGATGAAGGCGCAAATGAACCCCAAGAAGGAATGGGCCTGCGATTATCCGGGGTGCGGCGCCTCTTTTGATAAACAGATAGCCCTCGAAGGGCACAAGCGGAGCCACTTGAAGGAAGAGAAAGAGAATGGCGGAACTTGAAAAAATCTATGAGCCGGAGACGGTGAGGATCTTCACGAAGGTCCTCACGCCCGGCGATGCTGTCATAATTGCGGGCGCCCATCAAGGGTATTTCGCCCGGATTTGCGCGGACCTGGTTGGAACTAGGGGCCGCGTTTTCGCGTTTGAGCCGGAGCCGGAGAATTTTAAAATGCTCTCCGAAAAGGTCGGCCATCTTCCTCAAGTCGTCCTTCACAACTTCGCTTTGGCCGACAAGGAAATCGAGAAGGCCGCCTTCTTTCTGAACAAGGACAACGACGGCGGTCACGCCCTTTGGGACGTCTCCAAAAATCCGGGCAATACGAAGACGCAGGAAAAGACGGAAGTCGTCCAGACGCAAATAAGGACGCTTGACGGCCTGTTCCCCGACGGCATCGAAAGGCTCAAGTTGCTCATGCTGGACGCGGAAGGGTCGGAGCATGCCATCATCCGGGGGGGCATCAATACCATCGCCGACGCCGAAGTTCCTTACATTATCTGCGAAATAAACAATTTCGCCCTCGAGCAAAGTCAAACGTCCCAAATGAGCCTGCGCAGCTACCTTTCCATGTACGGCTATGCGCCCTACGTGATGAACGAGAACGAAGTCATCCCGGCCATGGAGGGCGAAGTAGTGAAGGCCTTCATTCCGGACACGGAGCAAGAAGTCGTCTTTAATATACTGTTTTCGAGAAGGGGGCGAGTCTGATGATCTACCCGGGCAGCTGCTACGAGATTCTGCAAAATATGCGCTACGCCATCCTGGAGCACAGCGAGGCGTTGGTGCAGGGAACGGACACGACGGGCGCTTTCCAGAATTCCTACCTCGTCAGCCTCATCAACCGGGCGCAAAATTTCCTGTGGTCGCTCCTCTTCAAGCAGATGCCGGAGCTGTTCCAGACGAGCGCGAGCCTCGCCTTCACGTCTTCCCTGGCGACGCTGCCATGGGACTGCTT
>Ga0265297_10005502_pt1 | contig 19286 bp, 15 predicted proteins | sample Munlanlwell13791_FD_192502 | JGI IMG/M metagenome (GOLD analysis project Ga0265297, IMG submission 192502) | Leachate microbial communities from a municipal landfill in Southern Ontario, Canada - Leachate well 137-91 | ecosystem: Engineered > Solid waste > Landfill > Unclassified | place...
AACACCTTTTCCTCATGGGCAGGCGCTTACAAGTGTCGCGCGCGGGTTCATGTTATTAATGACGGCGCGCAGGCGCTTGATCAGAGAAAAGGTTCTATAGGAGACGTGATTTTTGCCATAGGCAGGAAAAAGATAAATACCGACATATTAGTCGTGGCAGGGGATAATTTGTTCGATTTCAGCCTGAACGGTTTTATTAAGAAAGCCAGGGCCCATTCCCATGGTGTGTGGATAGGGCTTTTTGATGTTGGAGATAAGAATGCCGCCAAAAATTATGGGGTCGTGGGCCTGAATGAAGATTCGAGCATAGCCTCGTTTGAGGAAAAACCCGCTAAGCCTAAATCGACGCTCGCGGCCATGTGCCTTTACTATTTTCCCAAGGACAAAATAAGGATGTTAAAAAAATATAAGTCCGGGAATAACCCTCTTGACCTCGCAGGGTCTTTTATAAAATGGCTTGCCGCCCGGGAACCTGTCTTTGGCCACATATTTCAGGGCGAGTGGTTTGATATAGGCGACAAGAGGTTTTTAAAAAAAGCGCGCGCCATAAAATGGTAGGAAACAACCGCGGCCGGGTTTTTACTCTGGGTTATTGACAATGTCTGCTAAAAAAAAGGAGAAGGCAAATTGAAGAGAGAAAAACATCTTTTTACTTCAGAGTCGGTGACTGAAGGGCATCCGGATAAGATATGCGATCAGATATCCGATGCCGTATTAGACGCGATCTACGATAAGGACCCTAACGGCAGGGTTGCCTGCGAAGCGATGGTGACAACAGGCCTTGCCTTTGTCGCGGGAGAGATAACAACCTCATGCTATGTTGACATACCGAGGATAGTTCGCAATACGATAAAAGGTATTGGATATACGGATGCTGCGTATGGTTTTGATTATCATACATGCGGTGTTGTTACCGCTGTTCAAGGGCAGTCTCCTGATATAGCGTTAGGCGTTGACACGGGTGGCGCCGGTGATCAGGGTATGATGTTTGGTTATGCTACCGACGAGACCAAAGAGATGATGCCGCTTCCTATAAGCCTGGCGCATAAATTAACCCGCAGGCTCGCGGAGGTGCGCAAAAAAGGCATATTGAAATATTTGAGGCCTGACGGAAAGAGCCAGGTGACTGTGGAATATGATGATAAGGGCCCTAAAAGGATTGACGCGATAGTTATAAGCGCGCATCATGACCATAAGGCCAAAATGCAGGATATAAAAAAGGATATCAAAAAATATGTTATTGATCCTGCCTCGCCCACGGACATGATTGATAAGAACACGGTGATATATATAAATCCGACAGGCAGGTTTGAGGTCGGCGGCCCCCAGGGGGACACGGGGGTTACTGGCAGGAAAATTATAGTGGATACTTATGGCGGCGTGGGCAGTCATGGGGGAGGCGCTTTTTCCGGTAAGGACCCCAGCAAGGTGGATCGTTCCGCATCATATATGGCCCGTTATATGGCAAAGAATATCGTCGCCGCCAAATTGGCGAGGAAATGCGAGATACAAATAGCCTATGCTATCGGAGTGGCGGAACCTGTCAGCCTTAACGTAAATAGCAAAGGCACAGGCAAGATAAGCGATCGGAAACTTCAGAAGCTCTTATGGGAAAACTTTGACTTGACCCCAAGGGGTATCATAGACGGACTGAAACTAAGAAGGCCTATCTATAAAGAGACTGCCGCTTACGGGCATTTTGGCAGACCGTGTTTTACATGGGAGGATACCGATAAGGCCCGCCTTCTTTTCGAAAAGGGCAAGAGAATATAAAATCAATATAAATTATAGAATAAAATAGAAAAATGAGGTTGGCATGAAATATGATATAAAGGATATAAAGCTTGCCAGGCAAGGCAGGTTAAAAATTGAATGGGCAGGCAAGGATATGCCTGTGCTGGGTCTGATAAAAAACAGGTTTTCTAAAGAGAGGCCGCTTAACGGTATAAGGCTTAGCTGCTGTCTTCATGTTACGACAGAAACGGCCAATCTTGCCATAGCTTTAAAGGCTGCGGGCGCCCATATCGCCTTGTGCGCGTCCAATCCCTTAAGCACGCAAGATGATGTTGCCGCATCACTCGTGAAGGATTACGGCATACCGGTATTCGCCATTAAAGGTGAAGACAATAAGACATATTACAGGCATGTTAACGCTGTCCTTGATACGCGTCCTAATTTGACAATGGATGACGGGGCTGACCTTGTATCGGCCGTGCATAAGCAGCGCAATGACCTGGCAAAGGATGTCCTGGCGGGGACAGAGGAAACGACAACAGGTGTTATAAGGTTAAGGGCCCTTCAAGACAAGGGCCTACTGCTTTTTCCGGTTATCGCGGTCAATGACGCCCAGACCAAGCATCTTTTTGACAATCGTTACGGGACGGGCCAGTCGACAATAGATGGCATATTAAGGGCCACAAACAAACTCCTGGCTGGCTGTGTGTTTGTTGTTTGCGGTTATGGCTGGTGCGGCAGGGGTGTTGCCATGCGCGCCCGCGGTACCGGTGCCAATGTGATTGTGACGGAGATAGACCCTCTAAGGGCGCTGGAGGCTGTTATGGATGGTTATAGAGTTATGCCTATTAAAGATGCTGCCAAGATAGGCGATATATTCATTACCCTTACCGGCAATACGACGGTTATTGGCAAGGAACATTTTATGCTGATGAAAGATGGCGCTATTGTGGCAAATTCAGGGCATTTTAACGTGGAGCTTGATATATCCGCGTTAAAGAGCAATTCAAAAGGTACAAGGCATATCAGGACATCAACGCAGGAGTATACCTTAAAGAACGGCAAGAGGATATATTTGCTTGGTGAGGGCAGGCTTATCAACCTCGCCAGCGCCGAAGGACACCCTGCCAGCGTTATGGACATGAGTTTTGCCAATCAGGCACTATCTGCTGAATATGCCGTGAAGGAATCCGGTAACTTGCGAAGGCAGGTGTATGTCGTGCCTAAACATATTGATGAGCATATAGCATTCTTGAAGTTGAAGTCGATGGGCATTCGTATTGATTCCTTAACCGGCAGGCAGAGGCATTATCTTAAAAGCTGGGAACTGGGGACATGAGGATAGACGATTATCTTAGGCAGATGGTTGACAAAGGGGCGTCGGATCTGTATCTGAAGTCAGGCAGTGCACCTGTTTTAAGGGTGGATGATGCCTTGTGCCCTTTGTCCACCGAAAAACTTCATGCCGCCGGTATTAATGATATTATCGCTTCACTCTTGTCGGAGGAACAGAGATGCCGGTTCAATTCGGATAAAGAATTTGACGGGGCCCGCAGTGTCCCGGACCTTGGCAGGTTCCGGTTTAATATTTATATGCAACGCGGGACAGCGGCCATGACATTCCGCTCCATAAAGACAGAGATCCCTGCGTTTGAAGGCCTGAACCTGCCCGCCGATGTCCTGCGAGGCCTTGTTTCTCAAAAGAGAGGACTTATTCTTGTTACCGGATATGCCGGGTGTGGAAAATCGACAACTATCGCGTCTATGATAAATTATATTAATGAAAATTTCAGCAGGCATATTATTACTGTTGAAGACCCTATCGAATTTGTTCATACAGATATAAAGTCCATAATATCTCAAAGGGAGATAGGTGCCGATACAATTGATTTCAGAAAGGCCCTGCGCCATATAATAAGGCAGAGCCCTGATATAATAGTTATCGGGGAGATGCGGGATGCCGTTACCATGCAGACAGCTATTATGGCGGCGGAGACTGGGCACCTGGTCTTTAGCAGTCTTCATACCGTGGACGCCGCCCAGACCGTGGATAGGATAATGAATTTCTTTCCGATTCATGCTTATCCCCAGATCCGTATGAGGTTAAGCAGGTTGTTAAAAGGTATTATATCCATGAGGCTTGTTCCGAGAAGCGATAAACCCGGCAGGGTGCCGGCGTGTGAGATAATGCTGTCAACGCCTACCATAAAGAAATGTATTGCCGAAGGAAATACCGGTCAGCTCGCCTCTCTCATAGAAGAAGGCGCTATTTTTGGGATGCGTTCGTTTAATCAGTCTTTGACCACCCTGCTTAAGAATTCCGTTATAAGCAAGGAATCAGCTTTGGCGTATGCCTCTAACCTTGAGGAACTGATCCTGCGGCTCAAGAATATCATGCCCGGGGGCGGAGACCGCGCCCGGTAAGCTTTTATCGCCGTGTTACGCGGGATACACCGCATATAATAAGGAGATAGAATGGTCAATATTGATATTAAAGACCTCTTAAGGCATGCTGTTGAAAGAGACGCCTCCGACCTGCATCTGACGGAAGGGCTTCCGCCGACATTAAGGGTAGACGGTGCCCTGCAGCACACCTCGTACTCCGCTCTATCAAGAGAGGATTGTAAGAGGATAATATACTCTATCCTGAATGATAACCAAAAAGTGAGGTTTGAGACCGAGCTCGAATTGGATTTTTCCATATGTGTGCCCGATCTCTCAAGATTCAGGGTTAACGTTCACATGCAAAGAGGCAGTATAGAAGCCGCTTTCAGGGTTATACCTTCAAAGGTCAAGTCCATAGAAGAGCTCGGCCTGCCGGCGATTGTGGCGGACCTCGCGTTGCGTTCCAACGGTTTGGTTCTGGCTACAGGGCCTACCGGTATGGGAAAAAGCACGACCCTCGCGGCCATGGTGGATCTGATCAATACGCAGAGGCAGGCCCTGATCGTAAGCATTGAAGACCCTATTGAGTATGTGCATAGCAACAAGAAGAGCATTATCAAACAAAGGGAGGTAGGCTCTGACACTAAGAGTTTTGCCAATGCCCTGAAACATGCCTTACGCCAGGACCCTGATGTGATACTCGTTGGCGAGATGAGAGACCTTGAGACAATATCCACTGCTGTAACCGCCGCCGAGACAGGCCATCTTGTGTTGAGCACCTTGCACACGCCCGACGCGCCCCAGACAATAGACCGGCTGATAGATATATTCCCGCCCCATCAGCAAAAACAGATAATGATACAGCTTGCCGGATCCCTGCAGGGTGTTATATGCCAGCAGCTTTTGCCCAAGAAAAACGGTAACGGCAGGGTTGTTGCCTGCGAGGTAATGACAGCCACCTCCGCTGTAAGAAGCCTTATACGGGAGCAAAAAACCGAACAGCTGCCCACCGTTATTCAGACAAGCGCTAAAAGCGGCATGGTAACAATGGACAAGGCCCTGAAGATGCTTTACGAGGCATCGCTTATTGACGAAGAGACTTTTAGCAGCAGATTGAAAGACAAGGGAGACCTTGACATAATATGAATAAACTAAAGAGATTGGCGTTTTTGACAAGCGGTGGAGATTGCGCAGGCATGAATAGCGCTATAAGGAGTATTACAAGGACGGCCCTATATTATGGTATCAGGCCGTTTGCGGTAATGCGGGGATATGACGGACTTATCAAGGGCGATTTCAGGGAATTCGACAGGCGTTCCGTGAGCAGTATTATGAACCTGGGAGGCACAATAATAAAAACAGCGCGTTCACAGGAGTTTATGACGAAAAAAGGCCGGATTAAGGCTGTCAAGAATTTGAAAACCCGTAATATCAACGCGCTTATTGTTATAGGCGGAAACGGTTCGTTCCAGGGCGCGCACACGTTATGCCTTGAATCAGATATACGTTGTATAGGCGTGCCTGGGACCATAGATAATGATATTAATGGGACCGATTTTACCATTGGGTCATTTACCGCTGTTGGCGTGGCTCTTGACGCTATAGATAAAATAAGGGATACGTCCACAAGCCTTGAAAGGATATTTGTCGTTGAAGTAATGGGTCGTGAGAGCGGGTATATAGCTATGCGGGTCGCTCTTGCCGGCGGTGCTGAAGACGTTCTTTTGCCGGAAAAAAGGCCCGATATCAAGGCCATATGCTCGGAGATAAAGGCCGCGCGCAAGAAAGGTAAGGTAAGCTGGATACTTGTTGTTGCTGAAGGCGCTGGAAAGGGCCATAAAATAGCAAGGACCATTGAGCGGCTTACGGGTTATGAAGCAAGAGTAACGGTATTAGGGCATATACAGAGAGGAGGCGCCCCGAATGCCATTGACAGGATACTTGCCTCGAGGCTTGGTTCAGCGGCGGTAACATCACTGATTGCCGGTGAAAGCGATAAGATGGTTGGTGTTGTTTCCAATAAGGTAGTTCTTACCGATATAGCAAAGGCATGCGAGAAAAAACATGATCTGGAAGATGACCTCTACCGGCTTTTAAAGATATTGGAAGCCTGATAGGATTTTTTTATAAATATTCTCGTTTTGTCCTCAAGACACAACCTCACCTGCTTAAAACCGTGCAGATGGCATAAGAAGATATTATTGTTCTTTTAAGAATGCATGGGCGAGAATGCCCCTTAGCGTCTTAAAAGTCTGATAGCAATGAGAGTGAATAATATATTGGGCAGATGCGCGGCAACAAGAGGCGGCAGTAAGCCGCCTTTGCCTACAGCGAGGGATATATAAATAGAACCGTAGAAAAAAAGCCCGATAAATATGCTTATGCCAATACCCGACATGGCGCCGCCTCTTGTTGTTGACATCGCAAATGGTATGCCTAACAGCATAATGATGACTGGCACGAACGGCATGGCCGTCTTAAAGTAGAGGTCGGTTTTCATACTGTTAAGGACTTTAGAATTGGGGCCGGATATTCTGGCGATGTGGTTTTTAAGCTCCCTGTAATTCATGCAACCCGCCCGGAATTCGAATTTATGCAGTTGTTCTGGTGACTCGGCGAAATCTATGACTTTTTGCGCGAAGACAAGCGGACTACCTGCTGATTTGCCCAAGGCGTCAAACCTGTATATTACGCAGTCATAGAATATCCATGTCCCGTCTCTCCACAGGGCCTTCGCGGACAATATCTTTCTGCGTATCCTAAGGTTATCGTCGCGTTCGATAATTATTATGCCTGACATTTTATTATCTTCAATATTAAGTTCCTGGGCGTAAACAAGCTGATTTTTTTTACCGTAGTAAGTCATGTCCTTCACGGTGGACATTTTTTTCGAAGGCCCGGGGTTTGATTTTATATATTCTGATTTGATCCTTTCGGCCCTTACGGACCCGTCCGGGACAATGGTCTCATTCATGAGGAAGTTTAAAAGCCCAAGCATTACCGATATGATAAATACGGGCAGTAAGAGTTGTCTTATGCTGATCCCGCAGGCCTTGACGGCTGTCAACTCATTGTTCCTGTTAAATATGCTAAGCATGTATACCACGGCGAGAAGAGACGCTATAGGCAGGGTTTGCACAAAGATAGCGGGTATAAATGAGCCGTAATATTGGGACAATATCGGAATGGATACCCTATTGCGCAATATGTCCTCAAGGTTGGCAAACACATCGGCAACAACATACAGGAATATAAATAGAAATAAACAATAAACCAGCGGAAGTATATAATTTCTTATAACATATTTATCGAGTATTTTCATAACGATCGCTTACCGTTCAATAATACAGGATGTTAATACTAATCCTATAATAAGATAGACTATGTTTGCCGCCCATACACCGGCTATTGGAGGTATTATATTACGTAATGCCAATGCCATGCCGCCGAATAGCATGAAATAATATAAGACCAGCACGATCAGGCTGATGGCAAAACCCACAGATTTTTCCCGTCTTTTGGTATTTATCGCAAGCGGCAATGCCACTAAAACGAAAACAAAGCTTGAGAATGCCATGGAGATCTTCCTGTGTATCTCGGTAAGTCTCTCGTTTATATTGGTCTTGATATATTCAGGGCTTTTGCCGGATGATTTTAACGCCGCTATATCTTCCTTCAGCTCTTTGATTGTCATTGATTTCGGTTTTTTTTCAATATTATCCAGCGAGATGCCCTTTTCCGTGTTCAGTGTTATGTCGTAGGTCTTGAAAGTCAGTTTATAAAACACGCTTGGATCGTCGGGATTGGGTTCGTCAACCGAACCGTTCGATAACCTCAAGGTTATGGCCCCACTGCCTTGGTTGAGTATGAATTCCCCCCCCTCCGCGATAATGGTCCGCGCCGGGCCATTATCCTGCAGATGATAGATGAGAACACCTTCGAGCTTATTGCCTTCGATCCTGTCGAGTCTTACTATGTAACCTTTGAATGCCTTTATGAACACGCCCGGCTCAAGGCAGGCCGTTGGGTTTTTTAACGCTACGCTTTTGATCAATTTATAAGATGCATAATGCGAGGCGGGTAAGACCGTATTGTTCAAATAGACAGATGCGAGGCTTATGATAAAGGCGACGGTTATAACCGGCAAACCTATCTTGTAAAGGCTGATGCCGCTTGCCTTCATTGCGATAACCTCATTATCAGAGGCAAGCCTGCTAAAACAGATCATCGTTGCTGTCAGCAGGGCCATCGGTATAGTGTAACTTAGTATATAGGGGGTAAGGTAGAAGAATAATTTCATTATATCAAATATATGAACCCCTTTGTTTATCATGAGATCGGCAAGTTTGAATATATTGCCTATCAACAGAACAAAGGTGAATACTGCCAGGGCGGCGGCCAGCGGGGAGAACAACTCTTTTAATACATAATTCCTTAATATTCTCATTGTGCAATCAAGTGTTATTAAATGCCCCTTGCCAGGGTCATCGCGAATACCGCGCCTGAACCGTTCGATCTAAGCACCTTGGCGCATTCATTTACCGTAGAGCCTGTTGTGAATACATCGTCAATTATGACAACGCGTTTATCCCGTATGTCTGCCTGCCCGTGGCAATAAAAGGCGTTTTTCACATTGGTCAATCTCTGCGTCCTTTTAAGTCCGGCCTGCGCGCCTGTCGGCTTACCCTTCCTAAGGGTGTTTTTATAGGCAATATTTGTCTTTTCTGAAAGGCCCTTCGCGAGTATGGCTGATTGATTAAATCCCCTTACCCTTTCGTCTCTCCGGAGCATTGGAACAGGTGTTATAAGCTCTATCTGCTTATCTGCCATCTGCGCGGCAAAAAGGTCCCGCAGGAGGTTGACAAAAACATGTTTTAAGAAGACCTTCTTTTCGTATTTGAATTTATGCAGTAGCTCTCTGGCCAGGCCCTCATAAACACAGCAGTGGCAGGTTCTTTCGATAAAGGGATAAACGTTATCTGGCGGACAGGATCTTGCCGAGAAAGGTTTTAGTTCTTTGAGGCATCCCTGGCATAGGAAAAGGCCGTTGTTATATTCCAACAGCTTTCCACAGCCCTGGCAGCGCAAGGGAAAGATCAAATTTAATACGGCCTTGGATATGTCCCTAAAGGTATGCGCCATAACCAAATAATACCATCAAATACCCGCATTGTCAACGAAGCTTTGCGCGGGCCCGGACGAAGAAAAATCAAAATAGAAGATTGTAATCAAAAAAAAATTTTTCTTGCATATATTCTATTTTTTTATATAATAGTGTTAACTTTCCTATCAAATCAATAAACTCTAATAACAGAAAGGGGCAGGGGCATGGCTTTTATTTCATCCAAGGAGATGTTTCAAAAAGCGTTAAAAGGCGGTTATGCGGTAGGCGCTTTTAATGTGAACAATATGGAGATTGTTCAGGGCATTACCGAGGCCATCAAGGATAAGAAGGCGCCGGTGATATTACAGGTATCGGCAGGGGCCCGTAAATATGCTAAACACGCGTATCTTTTACATCTTATAGAAGCGGCTATGGAGGACACGGGACTTGACATAGTGCTTCACCTCGATCACGGAGAGGATTTTGAGATATGCAAGGCCTGTATAGACGGGGGTTTTACATCCATTATGATAGATGGTTCAAAGCATCCGCTTGAGGAGAATATACGCCTGACAAAACAGGTCGTTGATTACGCCCATCGTAAAGGCGTAGTGGTCGAAGCGGAGCTCGGCAGGCTGAAGGGCATAGAGGATAATATATCGGTGTCCGAGAAAGAGGCCATATTGACAGACCCCAAAGAAGCGGTTAGGATTGTGAAAGAGACAGGCTGTGATTCTCTCGCCATCGCTATAGGGACGAGCCACGGCGCTTATAAATTTAGTGGTGAGCCGAAATTGTATTTTGACAGGCTTAAGGAGATACAGGATGTCCTGCCGGGGTATCCTTTGGTGCTTCACGGCGCCTCAAGCGTTTTGCCCGAATTGGTTGAGATATGTAATCAACACGGAGGTAAATTGCCCGGCGCCAAGGGGGTCCCCGAGGAGGCGATAACTAAAGCGGCAGGCATGAATGTGTGCAAGGTAAATATTGACACAGACCTTAGGCTCGCTATGACTGCTACGATACGCGCCGAGTTTGATAACAGTCCCGCTAATTTTGACCCCAGGAATTACTTAGGTCCTGCCCGGCAAGCGATAAAAAAGGTTGTTGCTCATAAGATAGATATACTCGGTTGCGCCAACAAGGCATAACGCATGACCAGGCCTTATATATCGAAATATATAGAGGACACATATATAGAGATGATATTAAGGTTTGCTATAGCCGCGGAATATAAGGATAATGAGATAGGAAGTCATATTATCAGGGTAAGCGATTATTCCACGGCTATAGCCAGGGCGTTAAATTTTTCTTCGAAAAAACTCAAGATTATCAGATTTGCCTCCATAATGCACGATATCGGCAAGATAGGCGTTTCAAGCCTTATACTGCATAAAAAAGATATAACAGCCCAGGACTATGATAAGATCAAAGAACATACCAGGATAGGTGGCAGGATATTCGCCGGCTCCCTATCCCCGGTCCTTCAGGCGGCGGGCGAGATAGCCCTTTATCATCATGAATGGTTTAACGGAGGCGGCTATCCCTTCGGATTACGCAGCAAGCAAATACCGCTATATGCCAGGATAGTCACCTTAGCAGACGCCTTTGACGCTATTGTGTCGGAAAGGCCGTATAAAAAATCCGAGACCATGGATTATGCGGTCGAGGCGATAAATAAGAGAAGCGGAAGTCAGTTTGACCCGGGCATAGTAGATGCGTTCATCAGGATAATACCATCCATGAAAGATATATTAAAAGCCGCGAACACGATAGATAATTTTTTGAAAGAGAATAAAAGATTTCTTAAGGCCCTTTAAGGAGAAGGTTCATGTTCAAAGAGCTTGTATTCGGTATATTCGGTGGGTTAGGCCTTTTCGTATACGGCATACATATTATGGGAGACGGGCTTCAAAGGGTGGCCGGAGATAAATTTCGTAACGTCTTAAAGGCGCTTACCTCAAACCCTGTTAAAGGTGTTCTGGTTGGTGCCTGTATTACCACCTTGATACAGAGCTCCAGCGCAACAACGGTGCTGGTAGTCGGTTTTGTGAATGCCGGGCTTATGAGCCTGTCCCAGTCTTTAGGTGTTATATTTGGGGCTAATATCGGCACGACAATAACGGCCCAGATTATCGCTTTTAAATTAACGGACTACGCCTTGCCCATTATTGGTATAGGCATGGTATTGTATGTTTTTGCCAAGAAAAGATTTTGGCGTTTCTCGGGCCTGTTTTGTCTCGGTTTTGGCATATTGTTTTTAGGCCTTAAGATCATGACAAGTGTTGTCGGTCCTTTCGCCAGCAGCCCCGCGGTTATGAACGCCTTTGTGTTTATAAACGGCAGGGTCCTGTATGGCTTATTGACCGGACTGGTTGTGACAGCTGTTTTGCAAAGTTCAAGTGTTACGATCGGTATAGCGTTAGGGCTTGCATCGGTGGGGCTTTTGAATATAGAAGGTGCTATACCCATCATCTTAGGCGCTAATATAGGGACCTGTGTTACCGTCATAATAGCCGCTATCGGGGCTAATGTCGCTTCAAAAAGGACTGCCGCCGCACATCTTCTTTATAATATAATAGGGGCAATAATATTTCTTATCGTGCTTAGGCCTTTTACGCTGCTTATCACGCGCACCTCACATGACCTTTTAAGGCAGATTGCCAATGCGCATACTATTATGAAGGTAATAGAGACTCTGATATACCTTCCGTTCATAGGGCTATTTGTGAAGGTTGTCGAGCGTATTATACCGGGTGAGGAAATTGTCATAGAGGCGGGGCCTAAATATCTTGAAAGGCATCTTATAAATACACCGATATTTGCTCTTGATGCCGCGTCAAAAGAGATAACGAGGATGGCGCAGTCGGCCAAGGTCATGGTTGATGAAGCGGCCGGCGGATTTTTAAATCTTGATGACAAGATATTGAAAAACCTTCCTCAGAGAGAGGATGCCCTTGACGGGCTACAGGAGTCTATTACGGATTATCTTATGATGTTGACACAGCGCGATTTAAGCGAAGAAGAGGCGCGGAGGATACCGGCGCTTTTGCACTCCGTAAATGATATTGAGAGGATTGGAGACCATTCAGAGAATATAATGGAGCTTGCCGTAAGAAGGATAAATTCGGGCTTGCCTTTCAGCCAATCCGCTGTAGACGAGGTCAAGAAGATGCTGTTTTATATAGACGACATGATCATCTGTGCCATTGAGGCATTGTCGGAGAACTCGGTTGAAAAGGCCAAAAAGGTCCTGCGGCTCGAGGACAAAGTAAACGAGTTGACCGAGCTGTTCCGCAAGAACCACATAGACAGGCTTGGGCAGAATAAATGCAATGTGCTTTCCGGCATAATCTTTCTGGATATGATCAGTAATTTTGAGAAGATCGGCGATCACATAACTAATGTCGCCCAAGCGGTAATGGGCAGACTTCAGTGGAATTAAGGTTTTAAGCGCAAGGGTTCGTTATGGAGTGCAGACAGACAGAGAATAGAAAGGCGTGCAATTGCAGTTACAACTCATGCCGCAGGATGGGTGTATGCTGTGAATGCGTGGCATATCATAGAAAAAGAAGAGAATTGCCGGCCTGTTATTTTCCCGCTGACGCGGAAAAAACGTGGGACCGCAGTATCGGAAACTTCATCAGGCATTACAGGTCTTGACTGGGTGAAACCGGTATCATGCGGATAATTGCGGGGTATGCTGGTTTTGGCTGCATATCCTTTTTTGTTTTTATCCGTGCTATTTTGAGGCCAAGGATATGAGTAAGAAAAGGTATTCCGATTATCTTAAGGAGAGGTTTGGGGCCAGGACCCACAGGGTCTGCATAGACGCGGGTTTTTCATGTCCTAATAAGGATGGCAAGATAAGCACTCTCGGTTGTATATATTGTGATAACAAGGCTTTTAGCCACCCCCTCCGCGCGGGGGTTATGTCTTCAATCGAGGAGCAGATAGAGTCTGGTATGCGCGCGGCAAAAAGGCGGTTTAAAGCCAAAAAGTTTATTGCGTATTTTCAGGCGCATACCAACACATACGCGCCCCTAAGTGTTTTGAAAGAAGTATACGACAAGGTAAGAAGATACAAGGATATCGTCTCTATATCAATAGCCACAAGGCCTGACTGTGTTGATAGTGATGTGATCAGGCTTATAGCCGGTTATGCCGCGGATTATGAGGTATGGATCGAGTACGGGCTTCAGAGCATACATGAGCGTAGTTTAAGATTTATCAACCGCGGACATGATTATAACGATTTTTTAAAGGCATTTGCCTTGACCGTGAGATACCCTATAAAGATATGCGCCCATGTTATATTAGGACTTCCCGGTGAGACCGAGGAGATGATGATGCAAACTGCCCGTCAGATGTCAAGGCTGGCCATAGACGGCATTAAGATACATCCGTTATATGTAGTAAAAGGGACCGCGCTTGAACAGATATATAATAGAAATGAATATAGGCCTATGGGTCTTCAAGAATACACCCGGATATTAGGCAGGTTTATGGATTATCTGCCGGCCGGCATTATAGTGCAGAGATCAAGCGCGTATTGCCCTAAAGAGTGGCTCGTCTGCCCTGAATGGGTGGGGGATAAAAGAAATAGCGCGCTTCTTTTTTAAAACCTGCCCGGCGCGTTATGCCAACGCCGGCTGTAACCTGCGTGCAAAAAACCTTTACTTCCCCTCTTTTTTAAAAATGCGTCGATACCCGGGAAAATTGCCGGTCCAGGTATTATTCTTTGAACCTGAATATCCATACGCCGTCTAACCTCGCGTCCAGGTCTTTTGTGTATCTTTTGAACAATTCAGTTAAAACGCTTATTGAATTTTTATCAAGGCTTAAGTCCCGGGGCCAATCACAGGAAATTACCCACAATCTACCGTTGGCGGGTATTTTGACATTGGTAACATCCAGGCATCTTTCCGTTTCCCTGAAAGGCCTGTTCCAATTGGTATCTATCATGCCCGGCGCGAATAAATAATACTGATTGTCCGTGGCGCCCTGTCTGTAATGTATGAAAGGAAGCGCGGTCGTGTAATTTGTATGCGCTATGATATCATTGGGTCCCAGGCGGTCATTTATAAAATTAATAATATGTTTTAACGGCTTCTTTAAATGGACGCCTGTGTGATGTTCTGCCGTTGAGATCATGCAATTATTAAAATAGCATATCAAGGACAGGGCTTGCAGGTATATAAGAACGGGAACAATTACCGTCCTTAACCCTCTCATTGAAAGAAGATAACATATGCCGCAGGCCAGCAGTATATAATAATAAGGGCTAAACAGCATTAATCCGCGGTCAAGATATAAAGGAAAGAATAGTTTTGAAATGATCAGGATAGATGATATTGGCGCAAAGCACAATATTACCATAAATCCTGTAGGTGTTGACCGTGTCTTTTCTTTTTTTGACGATAAGAGGCAGGCGATAAGCAGGCCGCCGCTTAATAGAAGGGATACCCTGTATGCCATAGGCCACATATTGTATCCGAGATTAAAATTTTCCAATGTGATAAAAAACGAACCCGCGTTTACATTGGGTATCCAAAACCCTTTTTTTATGTAGCAGAATTTATATATAAGCCCTAATGTCTGCGGCAGAAATAGCAATGGGGCGAGGCAGTAAAACAGGGCATGCCTCAAAAAAAATCTGCGGAAAAAAATCAAGGCAGAGAATATCTGCGCCGCGACTAAAAAGAAGCTGAAATATGTGATATCGCAGTATAGAAGCAAGGTTGTGGACAAGATGTATAGCAAAGAACCCCTTTTTTTTTCGTTTGTCAATGATTGCCAGAAGAAGTATGTTGAGGCCAACCCCAGAAGGACAACCAGGCTATAGGGTCGCGCCTCCTGGGCATACCAGAGATGAAGCGCTGAAAGGCCCATTAGACCGGATGCCAATATGCCTGTTTTAAAATTATAAACCCGCTTTCCCAAGGCAAAGCAGGTATACACGCTTAACAAGCTGAATATCGCAGAAGGCATGCGTAACGCAAATTCTGACACGCCGAATATCTTTATCCAATAATGCAGGAGCATAAAATAAAAAGGAGGGTTCCAGGTGTGCCAGAATTTTTGGCCTATGAATACACTGCACACCTCGTCGTACCAAAGGTCGTTCGAGCCTAACCTATAAAGCCTGAAAAGAAAGGCGGCGGAAAGGACCAGGAATATCGCCCAGGATCTTTTGCCAGGGTTTGCATACTTTTTAATGCCTGATGCCATTTAACCCTCCGGAATTGTCAAACATAGTATTTCTCTAATTATACGTCCTAAGGATTTGCAAAGTCAATCTGTTATTATATAGTCTTTGTAATATGTTTATACTAAATAATATATAAGGTGTTTGTGATATGTCAGCCGTCGAAATTGCGCATTGACATTCATAAGTAGTTATATATAATATTAATGTGCACAGCTAATCCACGCTTATTTATACCCGAATGCTGTTATGAGTCCTAAGCTAACCGATATATTGTTGATACAATGCCCTCCATGGGATATAGACATGCCGCCTTTGGGGGTTTGCTATTTGGACGGTTATTTGAATAAATATTCACACGCGGCCTCCATTCTTGATTTGAATATAATGTTATATAATAAAGCCGGCAGTGATCTAAAATATCTATGGGAGCAGAAAAGTTATGATTGGTGGGTAGACAGCGCGCTGTTTGAAACGACCTGGCTCAAGCTTAAGGATATCACGTTCTCCTGTATCAATGAGGCCTTAAGATGCTTTAACACTTCAAACATCGGCCTGTCGGTTAATTTCGCGGGGATCAAGCTGGCCTCGGAGGTGATTAAGTATATCCACTCGGTGGGTGAGGGGAAAAAGATCATAGTCGGGGGTTGGGCCTGCCAAAATGGACACATGCGGGGTTTATTCCCAAAAGGCCTGGTGGATGTTTTTGTGGTCGGCGAAGGGGAAGAGACCCTGGCAGATGTCCTGCAGTCGTTTGACGGATGTATGGAAAAAAGCCAAGTCCGCGGCGCGATCTTTGATAAGGAACCGGACTATATCTACAGGCAAAGGGAGCCGATAATAGATTTAGACTCCATACCTTGGCCCACTTTTGCCGGTTTAGACTTAACTATGTATAAAAACAGGGGATTGCCGCTTTTTACCAGCAGGGGTTGCATAGGTAACTGCAGTTTTTGCAATGACCATTCATCGTCAAAACCCTATCGTTTTCGCAGCGCCCAAAGTATATTTGACGAGATCAAATACCATGTAATAAATAATCACGCGGTGGATTTTAGTTTTAAGGACCTCCTTTGCAACGGTAATATTGAGCAGCTTGGCAGGCTATGTGATCTGATAATAAATTCGGGCCTGGACATAAAATGGGATTCCCAGGCTGTGGCGCGCGAGGAAATGACCTATGATTTTTTGCGCAAACTAAAAAAAGCAGGCTGTAACACCCTGATATATGGTGTTGAAAGTTTTTCTGACAATGTCCTGCGGAAGATGAAAAAAATATTTACTGCAAAAACAGCTGAAGACGTGATAATGGATACCTGCGCGGCCGGGATATACGCCTATGTTAATATAATAGTAGGCTTTCCGGGAGAGACTGAAGATGATTTTGTTCAGACATGCCGTGCCCTTGAGCGAATAAGTGTCAGCAGTTTTGTAAGGGTCGGGGCTATCAGCGTGTGCCTGATAAATTTCGGTTCTGAACTCAACACGCGCTATGAAGACTATGGCCTGATCCTGCCGGATGACACGACAATAAGGGCTAAGGAATGGGCCAGCTCCGACGGGAGTAATACATATGAAATAAGGAACGAAAGGGCGCGCAGGATACTGGGTTTGGTAGAAAAGCTCGGTTTGACTTATGCGACTACCACTATTTAGGCACAATATGGCGGAAGATCTTTTGCTCAAAGGTATACTGGACGGTTCCAGGGCTTTTACCGGCCCGGAGACCGTGCAATTTGACGTTACGAACAGGTGCAATAATAATTGCCTGTGTTGTTGGAACAGGTCCCCTCTTTTAGGCGCGCTTTCTGTGGAAAAAACAAAGGAGATAGGGTGCGAGCTGCCTTTTGACGTGGTTAAGAGGGTTATTGAAGAGCTTAAAGATATGGGAACCAGGACATTGTTTTTTGCCGGCGGCGGTGAGCCTTTTATGCACCCTGATATCATGGGTATTCTCGAATGCGCCAAATATCATGGCATGAAGGTATGCGTGAACACGAATTTTACCCTGCTGGATGAGAAAAGGGTCAAAAAGATCGTTGAATTAAAGGTGGATCATATCCATGTCAGCTTGTTGGCCGGCAGGCCCGAGAGTTACGCGCGTATGCATCCAAACAAGACAGAAGATACATTTTACAAACTGAAAGAATTATTACTCTATGCCGCTTATGTAAAAAAAAAATATGGTCAGCACATGACCCCCCCCGCGCCGCATATCAATTTGTATTATGTGATAACCAATATCAATTTTATGGATATAAAAGAAATGGCGGAATTGGCCCAGGCCGTTGAGGCTGATAGCGTTGAGTTTACGCCTGTAGACATAATACCGGGCAAGACAGATATGCTCCTGCTTGATAAAGGGCAGATAGAGGCGGTATCCAGGGATGTTAGGACGCAGCTGGTTCGCCTGGAAACGTATAGCAGTAAGGAAGGGCATATAAGGATTTTTATTGAACAATGCGAAAATTTTTTAAAAAGGATAGCGTCTCCGCATGCCGCGGAAGGCAAATACGAACACGCCACGGTACCTATGCAGCCATGCTATACCGGATGGGCCTTCGCGAGGATAAATGCCTCCGGCGAAGTAAACCCATGCCTGAAGGCCTCGCGTATCTGTGTGGGCAATATTTATCAAAGTCCTTTTTGCCGGATATGGAACGGTGAGACCGAGCGCGCGTTTAGGGAAAAGTCGTTTTACCTGGATTTCAAGGACACTTATTTTTGCCAGATAGGTAATGACCCTGGTTGTGTTTCGGGGTGCCTGAACAGCTGTGACAATATTCAGATAAACCTGGATATCCACAACAAATACAAGGACATATTAAAAAAACATGGACGGATTTGACAGATTGATGAAGGATAGGGACAGATTATTGTTAGCGACAGGTATATTGCGTCGGGAGAAGGCTTTTATAGGGCCCGAGGTCCTGCACATTGATCTTACAAACAAATGCAATTTTAACTGTATTGCCTGCTGGTGCAGGTCGCCTCTGCTGGGGGATAAGTCGATGCCAGAGTGGGAGAAGAAACTAAGCCTGTCACTGGATGTGGTAAAAGGCATCTTTGATGATTTGGGCCGCATGGGCGGCCTGCGTCAGGTAAAGATAGTGGGCGGCGGCGAGCCTTTTATGCACCCGGATATATTGCAGGTTATAAGGTATATCAAGGAAAAAGACAAGAATATCGAAATAGATATCAATACTAATTTCAGCCTTGTTGATGAAGGTATTGCCAAATGCCTGTTTGAGTTAGGCCTTGATTCTCTTACGATAAGCCTTTGGGCGGGCACGCCGGCCACGTATGCCAGGGTCCATCCAAACCAGACCCAGGCCACATTTTACAAGATTAAGGATGCGCTAGTCCGTATCGATAACATGAAAAAGGCGGCAGGCCGCCCGCGGCCGCGCGTCACTTTCCATAACGTTATTTTTAATCTGAATTATATGGATATGCGGGATATGATAGATTTCGCCTTGGAGGTGAATGCCGATAATATACAATTCGTTCCTGTTGACACCGTAAAAGGCAAAACCGAGACACTCTTGCTTGACAGTGGCCAGAGGTCCGAACTGCTTGACAGCCTGCGGGGCATAAGGAAGAATTACGCTTCCGGAGACTGCCTGTACAAGAATAATGCCGGTAATGAGATTACCCTTTCTGATTTTGATAGTTTTGTCAACCGCGTCGAGAGGATTAATATGTCCACTGGCGCTTATGATGAGGATGTAGTCGAACAGTATCCCTGCTATGCCGGATGGCTTTTTGCCAGGGTAATGGCAACCGGAGATGTCGTGCCTTGCTGCAAGGGGCACCGCATGCCTATGGGCAATGTGCACAAGAACAGTTTCAGGA
>Ga0265297_10005503_pt1 | contig 19286 bp, 18 predicted proteins | sample Munlanlwell13791_FD_192502 | JGI IMG/M metagenome (GOLD analysis project Ga0265297, IMG submission 192502) | Leachate microbial communities from a municipal landfill in Southern Ontario, Canada - Leachate well 137-91 | ecosystem: Engineered > Solid waste > Landfill > Unclassified | place...
AGCAACCCCATCTATCAAACTTTCCTGATGGGGGGTTGATATCCCAGGTATTCCAACAATATCATCAGGTTGTGCCCGTCTTTCAACGGGGACAAAGTTTCAAAGTAACCCCGAGTAAACAAAACTTTTGGAAACAATCACCAAAGTTTCACTTCGATGACCGTTTCTCTTGATGACTCCTGAAAAGATAGAGAACTTTGTTTCTAATGCGTTGACATCAAAGCCGTTTTTGTTTGAGGGGTTTGACCCTGTAATTGGGGGGTTGCCTATCCATGGGGTTTAGAATCTCGGGTTACTGGGTAGGAACCAAGGGAGGTCTTTATGAAACGGGTTTTGATGGCGGGAGGCACGGTTGCCCTCGTTACCGGATTTCGGGAGAACCTTCGAAAAGTGGGGCTTGATGTCGATTGGCATGTATGTATCGACAACGACAAGAACCCTTATCGAGGAATCCCAGAAGGGTGCGAAGCGGTGATCATCGACGTCGATGGGATCTCGCACAAGGATGCGGGAAAGATTTTCGATGATGCCAAAGCCCAGGGGGTTCCTCGAGCCCGGGTTCATGACAAGTGGGCCTGGGCGGAGCCGGTATTGCGAATGACAGGGGGTTTTGCCTCCCGTGACATCGGGGCTGGTTCAGACCCCCGGTCTGGATGTCATCAAAACCGCTGCGATTCAGTACATTGTTGAAACGATGTTGAACGATCGTCTTCCATCGGAGGAAGAGGTGGAGACCGTGATGCAGAAGGCTCTCGGTATCTCCGTGGTGATTCCTGTTTCCATTCGTAAGGAGATTTACAACATGGCGGCAAAGGAAGTGGCAACGATCCAGGCTTCGAAACCCATCAAGACTGGCTACACGGAAGCAGACCTTCGGGAATCCGTCCGACTCGAGGTCGAGTCTGTCCTTGAGTTGGTCCAGGCACCCAAGAACCTGGCAACGCTCATCGAGGCAACTTACGGACCCCAGGATCACAGGATCATTCAGGATGAAGTGGGGAACATCCTCAGGGAGTGGGACCTGCATCACTCGAATCAGACCGAGGCCATTCGTACGTTCAAGACCAATGCGATCCGCAACTACCTTCGTCGCAAGATCGAAGATTCTCAGAAGAACAATGGCAAGGGTTGGCCGTCGGGGGAAACGACCGTGGCCCTCCTGGCTTCCTGGGGGATTTCCACCAGTCAGGTGACTCTCACCAAGCTCCGACGGGATATCCTTGGGGATTGGGCTTTCGGCCTGTACCCGGTTTCCCGGGTGCTCAAAGAGATCACCACATGGGGGGCTTCCGAGGGGGAAGTGATCGATCTCATCCAGCAGGGGAAGATCAAGGGTGTGGTCATCGAGCACAAGGGCCAACCCCAGTGGCTCACTTCGCAGACGGCCATCCTGGATTACCTGGTGCCGCGTAAGACCGAAACTCCGGAACCCATCAAGGCTTCGGTTCCCGATCCCGTCGCACCCATCACGCCCGTATCTACCAAGGGTGCTGATATGACTGACCTGGCGATCATGGTGGCCGAGGATGTCATCAAGAAGGTGGATGCCTCGTTGAATCCGATTCGGGAGCAGATCAGCGACCTCCTGGGGAAGATGGAAGCTATCCCCGTTCCGGTTTCCCCCAATGCCGTCATGGAACAGATGACGAACCTGGCTACCCAAGTCGCGAATCTGATGAACCAGGTCACTCTCCTGACGAATCAGGTCGCGAACCTGAACACGAACAAGAAGGCCCTCGCCCTGGGCATCGCCCTCGAAACGGCGGGTGACTACGAGATCACTCTTTCGAAGAATCCTTCGAAGACGGCGGGGCGCTAGATCGTCCGGCGGTGCATGTCGAGGAAATAATCCGGGGGTTCGAGGGCTTCAATCCGGTCGGCAAGCGATTCCACCGTGGATCGCCTGGCATCCGGGGAATCCCGGTCCGCATCCCATGGAACATCCAGGATCATGACCCCTTGCGAGCGTAGAACCCCAACCATGTGATCGATTTCCTTCTCCAATCCTCGAAGATAGGCAAGATCAATGGCGGTTTCGCATTTGCGTCCGGTCTCTTTTTCCATTCGACGGCCAACACGTTGATTCGCAGTCTCGGGGGATACGAGAATCCGAATGCACACAGAGGGGTGAAGGATGGAAGCCGTCATCGCATGATAGATGTTCGAGTAGGTATCGAACTCTCGCTGAGTCATCAGACCCATCTGGAGCTGTAGACGGGCGAAGGAGGTATCCCCAAAATACGAACGATCCATGATTGCATGACCATGCCCCTGCATGCAATGCCACTGGGCATGTTGATGCATTCGGAATCTCATGCCGAGGAGGTGGATTTGCATCCCCAAAGACCATCGTTTTGGATCCCCGTAATAATCTGAAAGGTATGGGTTGGCATTTTCCTTTTCATCAGGTTCCAGAAGGGTCAAAGTATCCGGTCCCAAAGCAACACCCAATTCTCTGGTCAAGTTGGTTTTACCACTCCCAATCAGACCTTCGACGATCACGACCTTTTTTTGACCCATGCTATTATTCCCCTAGAAGCTATCTGACCTTACCCCGATGGGATCCAGATCTTTTCATCTTGGGTAGAATTCAAAGTGATATCCCGGAGGTTTTTCGTGATCATCGTCAACTACGACAGCCAGGCACCTGAAACGTTCGAGAGGTCCATCTTCCTGGCGGGACCGACCCCACGTTCCCCGGAAGTTTCATCGTGGCGGCCCGAAGCCCTCAAAATCCTGGAACGCCTGGGATATGACGGGGTGGTGTTCGTTCCCGAATGGACCGATGCTTCGTCCAAGTCCCAGTTAGACCAACGGTTCCTCCATTTCCAGGCGGTTCGCTGGGAAGACAAGCATCTCAACATGTCTGACCAGATTCTGTTTTGGATCCCTAGGGACATGAAGACGATGCCGGGGCTCACCACGAACATTGAGTTCGGGCGGTGGGAAGGTTCTGGGAAAATCGTCCTGGGACACCCGAAAGAGGCCCCTCATACATCCTATCTCGATGATTATGCCAATCGAGAAGGCATTACCCGTTGCAACGACCTGGAAGAAACCGTTCGGGCTACCCTCAAAGCGGTTCGGGCTGGATCCCCTCGAACGGGAGGGGAACGGTGCGTCCCCCTTTATATCTGGGAAAAGCCTGAATTCCAGGCTTGGTACCTGTCCCAGAAGAAAGTCGGGAACCGTCTCGATGACGCCAAGATGGTCTGGACGTTCCGGGTTGGCAAGAACAAGGAACGCTGTTTCATGTGGGCGATTCACGTCAAAGTGTGGATCGCTGCCGAAGGCCGGTTCAAGACCAACGAAGTCATCCTGCAGCGACCGGATGTATTCGCTGTAGTTGCTTATATCCCACAGACGACTGTGGGTCCGATGGATAAGGATTTCATCTTCGGAACCGAAGTCGTCCTCGTTCGGGAGTTCCGCTCCCCGGGGGCGACGGAAGACGGGTTCATCCATGAAGTTCCCGGTGGGTCCGTGATGGATGGCGATTTAAGTCCCGGTGCCAAAGCTGTCGAGGAACTCGAAGAGGAAACAGGGCTCGCCATTCCTACATCCCGCCTCAAGGTCATCGGTTCCCGTCAGCTGTACGGAACTCTCTTGACGCATAAGGCTCACGTCTTCTGCGTTCGGCTGACCGATGAAGATCGTCTTCAACTCGATTGGATGTCCACCATTCCGCATGGGGTTTCCAAGGACACCGAACAAACGTTCGTCGAAATCCGGACCGTCCTGGACCTCCTTCGGTCTCGGGACGTGGATTGGGCGAACATGGGCATGATCCTGTCTACCCTGTTGGATGAATACTGGATGAACGGCTAATGGGTTTAGATTCGTCCTCTGCCGGGTAGAAAGGGCGGAGGTGCGCATGTTCTTGGAAGCCGCCATCGGGGATGCTTACGGAGCGGGATTCGAGTACGCGGACCCCGCCGTTGTCCGGGCGGAGAACGATCCCCGGAAAGGCTACCGGCAGCATCGTGTACCGAAGGGTTGCTATACAGATGACACCCAGATGGCGATTGCCCTGGCGTTCGTGATGCTCAAGTCTGATTGGCGGGATGTGACGGCTACAGACCTTGCCAACCAGTTCATGGCCCAGTTCAGGGCAGACCCCCGTATCGGCTACTCAGGGAAATTCCAAGAGATCCTCACCGAGATCACCGCTCTGATGACGAAATTTGGAAAGAACTTGGGCGGACCCGAGTTCCTTCGAAGGATTCGACCCAACAGTGCCAAGTCCGGCGGGGCCATGAGGGCATGGCCCTGTGGTCTCCTGCCCACCCTCGAGGATGCCATCGACTTCTCGATGTTTCAGGCCAGCCTGACGCACGCGACCCGGGAAGGCATGGACGCGGCGGCGGCTGTGGCAACCCTCGTGTGGTGTTGCCGTCAGGGGTACGACGGGGACATGATCTCGGAAACCCTCGATGCCCGCGTCCCCGGATACGCCTGGGAAATCCCATGGAAGGGTCCTGTAGGTTCCTCCGGAATCGCTGCAGTCAAAGCGGCAGTCACGGCCGTGAACTACAGCGCTTCGATGGTGGAGATCCTTCGGGAATCCGTTGCTTTCACGGGGGACGTGGACACAGTGGCGTGCATCGCCCTGGCAGCGGCTTCCGTTCACCCGGACATCATCAACGACCTTCCCAAAATCCTCTACCAGGGGTTGGAGAAGGGCAAGTACGGTTTGCAGTTCCTCAAGGACCTCGACAGCCGGATGTTGAAACAGTTCCCGCTCATCGTCCCCCAGTTCGATGTATCCTCCCTGGAACATGATCTACCGGTGGATCTCAATCCGTGCGGGGAGATCCCCCTGGAAGATATCAAGCCTGACCCGAACTACAAGTCCCCGACGCTCGAGAAGCTGAGGGGACAACGCGGGATCCTGGATTTACTCAAACCCGATGTTGAAGACGACTATGGGGATTAGCGGCTACCACGACGACTAGGGTAAAATGATGTGATTGTGGGGAGGTAGGGAATCATGCGCTACTATGAGATCATCGAGAAAATGGGCCTGGAACCCTGGTGGGCGGATTTCATCAAGACGAATTCTTCAAACCGTTTGCCCTACCATAACATGCAGCACACGATGTTCATGATCGAGGATTGCTACGAGGGGGCAATGAGCGAAGGATTAGCCCCAAATCTTGATCATCCGCTAATCAAGACTCTGATCTTGGCGGCCATCTACCATGATTGGGGTCACACGGGCGGGGTGTGGCATCTCAATCCGAAGCTTCGGGGCGCTGGATTGGGGCCTGGGGGATCCGATGCGTACCCCGACAGCGAGAACGTCAAGATCGCCATCGAGAAGGTCAGGTCTCTCCTGGAAATCGGCTTCTGGCCATCCGGGGTCAGCCTTAATCAGGTGATCAACACCATCAGGGCCACCGAGTACCCCTATGCTGTCCCCGTGGAAGACCTTACACCCGCCGGAAGGATCATTCGGGATGCCGACCTTCAGACGTCTACCAAGGGCCTTCTAATCCCCCACGTCGTTTACGGTTTGTCCGAGGAACTCGGATACCCCATCGAGGTCCTCATCCAAGGAGAAATCAAGTTCCTCGAGTCTGCTGAACTCATAACCGACTGGGGGAAGAGACGTTGGTCTCTGCACCTCCCCCTCATGATCGAGGAATTGAACGTGTTCGCCAATATTCTCCAGTTCTCTGTGGGGGAACGAAAGATGATTGCACCTCTTGACCTGCAACGACTTGCCGTACGAGTCGAAAATATGATGCGTCAGCGAACGCATGGATGGAACCCTGCGGATGAACTAGAGTTTCATCAGCGACTCCCTGGTGGCTACGACCGGCGTAAACTGCCCTCGCCCGAAGACCTTCGTCAGATGGCCCTTGATCTCAAGAGTCATCCCGACCTTCATGAGAAGTATCGTCTGTGGATCGCTACGGCCCTGGCCCTGGAAGACCTCATCCGGGAGAACGATCCCCGCAACCCCAAGCGCATGATGCGGGACATGGCCCGAGGCCGTTTCTAGCGGCCGAAATCGGTAGAAATCTTATAGGGATTCAGAGATAGGTTGAGTGGGCTAACAACAATGCTTTCAGTAGATAGAGTTGCCAGTCGATACATGCAGAAGGTCGCGTTGATGGATTCCTTTGAGATAATCCTTGCCAAAGACACTGATGAAACGTTGAGGAAGATCTCTATCTTCTTGAAACAGAGGGGTTGGGCCTACAAGGGGACCACGAAACAGAGTGCCATGTTCGAGTCAAACTGGAAACTAGGGGACTGGACAATCACCATTAATGGGTGGCATGGTCAGGGGGTGGGTAGCCGAAATTACGGGGACATCCGACTTATCTTTGATGTTTTCCTGATTCGGGGTTACAAAACTATCGATTTGTGGCAACACCAAAATCTAGCCTCGTTGCCCGAAAGGGTCACAATGGGATCCCTGCCTACATTCAAGTACCTAAACACCATGGCTTTCCAGAAGGTCAAGGAGTTCGAGGTCCAAGTCCCTCGGTAGCCTTCCTATCAAACCAGTCCCTGTAGGATCCTGCGGGGGATTTGATCATGAGCAGCCTGGATTATATTCTACAAGCAACCACCCCTATGCTCGATGGGGTGGCTTTAGAGATCGAAGAGTTGTGTTTCAAGAATGTCTACGTCTATGGCTACGTTCCAGGGGCGGGGTCCTGTTCAGTTCAGATTAGCCCTACCGAAGCCGGGGTTGACTGGTTTGAAGTCCAAGTTCTGGACCCTCTGTTCACCGATCATCTTGTGCCGATTCCGGAGAACCTTGTGTTCAAACGAATCAGAGTTCTGGCTGTAGCCCCCGCAACCTTTACGTCGGCTGCCCTAGTTCTGGAACGGAGGTAACATCCAATGGCCGGTCAGAAAATCTATGGGCAGTACTACACGAAAGATGAGACCTACTCAAAAGATGAGGCGGATGCCCGGGACATGATCCTGTCCGTGGGCCTCGTGACCGAGCCGACCATTGTGGCGAACCCCGATAAATCGCTCACGGTCGGTTCTGCGACGGTCATACTCTACACGACCAGCACGTTCGATGAGCATCCCGAGGAGTTCCTGGTTCCGGGCGGGAACTTCCTCCCCGCTGTCAATACGTCCGGCATCATTCTGGCCGAGTACAACGGCGGAACCCCCCAGATGCGCATGTCCTACGACCAAGGGGAACTCAACCAGTCGGACAACTGCATCGTCCTGACGTTCGTTCGGGAAACGGGTCCAGTTCACTATCTGCCTTCGGGGCTCACGGGCAAGGCGAGCCAGGACTTGCAGTACCTTCGGCTGGAGCGGACGCGCAAGTTCACCTGGGAGAGCGGGCTTATTCTCTCTGCCCCGGGCACGCGCGACGTGCCGGGTCCGGGCGAGGGGGCCTACTTCCGGATCGAGGCGGGCGTCATGTGGACGCCCCTCCCGTCCGTGGACTTGGCCCTCTGCGCCCCGGTCAAGGGCGACGAGGCCACCGACTGGCCGAACGGCCGACCGGACTTCTACTACCACGTCGGCGGTCAGTGGGTAGAGAGCCACTTCACGCCATACGTCGCACCTGAAGTAGCGACGGACTCCCCACAGTACGATAACCTGCATTATGACAACGGCACGGACATCGTGCAGGTCGCAGCCGGGCACTTCGTCATCAACTGGGTCTGGCGCTTCATCCAGACCGACCGGGTTTCATTCGGGATCCAGCTCGGGACGGCCGACTACGCCACCTTGGCCGACGCGCAGGCTGCCGCCATCCCGGCAACCCTGGCACCCCACGTCCTGGGCCTGGGCTACTTGGTCGGGCGCATCATCGTGGAGAAGGGCGCAACGACCCCTGCCGTGGTCAGCAACACGTCGGAAACGGTGTTCTCCGGTGGAGCAGCTTCAGACCACAACGCCCTGTCCAACGTCAACGGCGGGACGTGGCACCTGTCCGAAGACGGGCACGACGCGGCAGACGGGGCCGGTGTCCTGCCTCCAAGCGCGACCAACAAGTTCATGACCGAGGACGTGACCTACACGAAGACCGAGATCCACGCGCATCTGGCCGAACTGTACAGCGGCATGACGGCAGACCCGGCCTACGTGATCGACGGAGCGGGGCAGGTCGTCTTGGGCGACGTGACGGCCCACCTGTTCGACAACGCCAACTTCGACGGTCACCCGGAAACCTACGTCGTACCGGGCGCAACGCACGTCGTCACGGACGACGATGTGTCCTACATCGTGGCCGACTACAATGGCGGTGGTGCAGGCATCCCCGCCCAGCGGGTGCTGACCTCGGCACAGCTCGGCCTGATCACCGAGTCCGACATCATCCCCATCTTGACGGTCTACCGGTTCGGCGTTCAGGTGTCGGTCTTGACCTGGGACACTCTGGGCAAGGGCCTCGCCAACAAGATCCATGCTCGGCTCGTGAAGGCCGACGAGCGCTTCAAGCGGGATGTCTCCGTGGCCGGAGGCTTCACCCTGTCTGAAGTTGCGACCCGCAAGGTCGCAGTCTCGGAAGGTGCTGCCTGGGTCGGTGCGGTTAGGTCTTCCCAGGTTGCCTGCGTCATGGACGATGGTCTGATGACGGCCAACCTGTTCTACCACTCGGCCCCGAACGTCTGGGCACGCTCGGTCGTCACGCAGTACAACAACCTCAACTACGATGACAACACGGGCGGCCTGAAGGCACTGTCGGCGGGCAAGTACGGGGTCATCTGGGTCTACCGGGGCTTGGCCGAGAACAAGAACGCCATTGGGATGGTTCTCGGACAGGGTGACTACTCCCTGGCACAGGCCCAGGATTCCCAACCCCCGGCCAGCCTCCCAATCAACCTTTCGAACCTCGCAATCCTGGTGGGCCGCATCATCGTCCTGCAAGGGGCAGACAGCGCGACCATCGTTCAACCTGCTTTCAACGTGGCTTTTCCCGGGGCGAGCGCGATTGCCCACAACGACAATCTGAACATCGACGGAGGTGCCCCAGGCGACTACCAGCACCTCACAACGACCGAACTGGGCCTCCTCCCCACAACTGACGAGAAAGGTGCTCTAGCAGGTACGGGAGTACCCACAGCCCTCAACCCTTATGTCACCGATGATGATCCTCGGATGACGGATGCCCGCCCAGCCAATGGGGGAGACGCCGACACTGTAGATGGACAACATGCGGCTGATTTTGCTCTTGTTACGCATGCAACGCAGCATATCATCGGTGGCGCTGATCATATGGAACCTGTGGACATGGGCTCCATGCATCTTCATGGTTGGCCCCAGGACGCGTTGGGCAACTACCTGGTGACCTTGTCCTATGATCCTCTTACGCGCAAGATCACACTGACCCCAACCGGTGCATCTTTTGACATCTACGTCAAAGGCAAGAAGTTCAATTTTGTAGGTCCTGTCGTCAGTGATGCCCATGATAATGCAACGGGTCCCTATTATTTCTACTACGATGCCACCGGTGTACTGACCATCGGAGTGTCTTTCTGGCCTTTGACCGAGGTATCCCCCGTCTGCGCTGTCTACTACGATGCTTCAAACACTGACGGTATCGCATTTTTTGAACTGCATACATGGCAAAGAAGTCCAAGTCTGCATGCCCGCCTGCATATGATCGATGGGACTCAGGTCAAGTCTGGGTTTGACATCGGGGGCTTGGTTGTAAATTCGGATTTGGATGCCGATAAACGCCCCACTTTCGATAGCGGGATCATATACGATGAGGATATCTCCCTTACCCTCGGTCCGAAAGCGGCCACGAACTACACGATCCTGAATCGTCAGGGTGCGTTGGGTCTTTGGACATGGCTAAAGGCACAAGCGGATCCCTTCAGGATTGGTGCGACCAATTATATTCAGTTCAACGAATGGACGGGGGCCACTTGGAAATTGACGGATCTGACAAATGGACAATTCGTCAATTACTACATTTTTGCCCTCACATCTCTTGATTCGGCGTTCCATTTTGTTGCCGTCCCTAGTCAGCAGATTTTCACAACTGTAGGTAGTGCTCAGCTGGAATCCGTTTCTGAAATTGATTGGGGAACGGATATGCCGTTCCAAGAGATCGCCCCCATTTACAAGCTGACCTTCTCAGCTGCTACGGGATACACCAGTACTGGAAAGTGTGTTCTCGCTGCCGATCCACAACGTTTATCGGGTTCCAAGGCATCTTTGTCGGCAAGCAGTACCCTAGCCTATCCTGTGGCCCATGCTTCAAGCCATGTTGATGGAACGGATAGCATCCCGGTTGCCAATGGGATTCAGATCACTGGCGGATTCCTTCAACCCTTGTTTGGTGCGGTAGTCAACACTGTTTGCCAGGGCAATGATAGCCGGTTGAGTGATGATCGAGACCCAACGGCGCATGCCGCTTCCCACGTCACCGGAACCGACCAGATTGCCACGTTCTCCTCTGGCGTACGTGGTCTCGTCCCTGCCCCGACTCTTCCGGCAGATGCAGGCAAGGCCCTGATTGCGGGCGGTACTTGGGAAGCCCCTGCCCCAGCCCTTCATGCATCAACTCATGCTACTGGGGCATCCGACCCCGTAGCCCCTTCTACCATCGGGGCGTCCTACGCGATCTTCGCCCAGACAGCCACCACGTCCAACACGGCGGATGCCGTCGAGACCACCCTCATCGGGGCCGGTGTAGGCACCGCCACGCTTCCGGCGAATTTCCTCACTGTGGGACGGACATTCAGGATCTCAGCTCAGGGATACTTCACCCGCACGGTGCCAGACTCCCTGAGGATCCGGATCTATCTCGGGGGCGTTGCCGTGCTTGATACCGCCGTCCAGAGCCCGCCTACTGCCGCAAATCTAGGCTGGAATCTGGAAGCCAACGTGACGTGCCGGACGACCGGGGCTGGCGGTACAGTCATGGGACAGGGTCGTCTTGCTTTGTCTTCCACGGCCATTGCTTCTGCCGTGTGGCAACTGGTGAATGCCGGGGCGGCCACGGCTGCGAATACCACTTTGGCTTTGGCCGTCAACGTGACTTCTTTGTGGGCCGGTGCAGGAAACACATTCGCCTGCACGAACTTGACGATCTCTCCTCTGAATTAAAGCCGGTCCCTCGTTCCCCTGTCTTTTGGACAGGGGAACGAGGGCTCCAGTGTGACATTACTTTGAAAGGCCCCTGGTCTGTTCCGGCTTACCGGGCCTTCGGAGAGATCCAACGAGCAGACCAGAATTCCCAGATCATGGGGGTACTCGTTGGAAACGGATGCCACTACCCGCATGTACAACCCCCCCACAGATACAGATTACCCGAAATCTCCCGTTATCCCGTCTATAAAAACATCAGGCTGGGATCGATAGGTACTCCAGGATGATCATTTCTCCAGATTTCTACCTGATCGTCGAGGAAACCGGTGAGTATATCTGGACCCTTGATCGGGTGAAAGAAGCTTGGCGGAAGACTCATCAAGCTTACGAAGCCGCTCTCAAGTACGGGATGTTCAAGAAAGTAGTCCTCCTGGTTGGAATTCCTGCATCGGGTAAATCTACCTGGCTACGTTCGCACGAAGAACCTGACACCATCTACGTGGATGCCACGTTCACCACAAGAACGTCCCGGTATCCCTTTGTGGGGTTGGCTGGGGAGAAGGGCATCCCGATTGAAGCCGTCGTGATGGACACACCCATCGCTGTCTGCATGGACCGAAATAGTTGCCGTCCGGAGAACCGTCGGGTTCCTGAGGATAGACTGGTTTTCATGGCGACAAAACTTCAAGGTGACATGCCGACAACGGCAGAGGGTTTCTCCAAAATCATCCATGTTCGGGACTCGAGTGAGAAAACATCCGCTTTGATGGACGACTACAAGTACCGGAAGCCCTGGTCTTACATGGCCCCGCATGCAAACGCCGCTTGGATAGACCGATTTCAGCAACTTTCCGAATCGGAAAATGAAGCCACCAATCCTGTAGATGGCCTCGAAGCCCTTGCTTACGATATGGGGCATCAAGGACAACCTTTGCCCCCGGCATCTCATTGGATGATGCAGTTGGGCAAACAACTCAGGGTCGATGTCAAGAAGTTGTGGGCCGAAGGAAAAGAGGACGGGGGCGGGAAGAAGGCTGCTTTGACCCTACCCGAACTTGCCAAACGAATGCTTCCTATCCTCGATGATTTCTCCAGAGATATGAGAAGGGGGGATTCCGACAGGACAAAAATCGATCAAGGGGGGAAAGTTCTAACCGGTGCTTTCATGTTGAATGATCGGTTTGAGGACAGGGATGAAGCCGGACATGCTGAGGCTTCCAAAGCTTCAAAGAAATATGAGGATTTGTTAGGCAAACGCCTATCGGCTTTCTCAGACAACATTGAACGCATTCGAGTGGATTACGAATCCGATGGTTGGTTTTATTTTGGGGTTACACTCAGGGAACCTGAGAGAGGAAGAAAAGCCATGGCAGCATCTAGTAGCATCCCCCAGGCCGTCAAGGATGAGATCGATGCCCTCCTGAAGAAGTACGACGGGAAGCCGGTCCCGGACTCCGAGATTCATGCCATCGCGGAGGATGCGGGCGTCCCCACGGATGATGTCGAAAGCTACATCTACGGGCTGGCGTCGGCACACCTGAACGAGAAGAAGGCCACCAGTCTTCCCCCAACCTCGGACTATGAAAAGATCGAAGAGTGGCCCCCCATGGGTGACGACAGGTACGAGATTTGGCGTAAAAAGAGGACGAGAGAGTACATCATCTTCCCGAAGGGGGAAGGTTGGGATCGGGTCTACCGCAGCTACAGTTCCCCGCTGAAGGCTCGCGCAGCAATCGAGCACAACATCAACTTCCTCAACCCGAAGGTGCCCGAGAAGCCGAAGGCACCTTTCTCCGCCATGGACGCTCGTGAACTGAAGAAGTGGGTTCTTTTCTGGGCATCTTACGATGATGCTTTCTACATGGACGGCGAAACCGGCATGTCCCCTGATCGGCTGGTTCAGTACCACATGAAGGACTGGCTGCATTTGCCCCCCTCGGCCCAGGAACGTCTGATGGAGCAGTTGGAGAAGAACCGCAAGAGGGTGGGGAAGCCACTGTCCTACTTCAAGACCGCCGAATGGAAGGACAAGGTGCCCGGTGGCAGGGCTGACAAGCGGAAGCCCGAGGATTTCGACCAGAAGGAACTCGCCAAAGGCATCGAGGTCGAGAAGGAGCATACTGACGATCCAGCCTTGGCCCGGGAGATCGCCATGGATCACCTGACCGAGTTCAAGGATTACTACAAGGCCCTGGCCAAGATGGAGAAGGGGCTGGAAGAGAAGACTGCCCGCGTGGCTGGCCGTTGGTTGCATCGGATCGGATTCTAGCCGGTATTCTGATTTGAGATTCTTGAGGGAACACTGATGCCAAGATTTGGTCGATTTCAATCCAGTTCAGACTCACACTGGGTTGAACTGTGGACCAATTCGCACCAGGAAATTCAACGAATCGTGTTCCCTGATGGGGCTGCATCCCACCTAGAAATCCAAGAGAACAAGGGCGTGGCGAACGGCTATGCCCCCTTGGATTCTTCTGCCTTAGTTCCCACGGTCAATTTTGGAACCGGGGTAGCTGATGCAACTACATTCCTGAGGGGGGACCGGACCTGGGCCGTTGCCGGAGGCGGGGGGCCACCAGCGGCACATGCGGCTTCCCATGTTACCGGAACAGATCAGATCGCCACTTTCGTTTACCCAGTTGGGGCCGGGGTAGGTACTCACGGATTCGTTCCCGCCCCCACGAACCCGACAGATGTTACAAAAGCCCTCCTCGGTGGCGGTGGCTGGGGTGACCCCGGATATGCAACTACGGCTGGGGATGCGGACACCCTTGACAGTCATCATGCGGCCTATTTTGCAGTGGCTGGGGCCGCCCCCACAGCACATGCTGCTTCTCATGTTACGGGTGCTGACCAGATTGCCATTTTTGTTTACCCGGTTGGGGCAGGGGTTGGCACTCACGGGTTTGTCCCCGCACCTACGAACCCAACGGATCTGACAAAAGCCCTCCTCGGAGGTGGCGGTTGGGGGGATCCTGGATATGCCACCGCCGCAGGTGACTCAGACACTGTAGATGGGCAACATGCGGCTGATTTCGACGTAGCGGGGGCTGCCGATGCCAAGTTGGCCAAGGTCTCAGGTACAGACCATCATATCGTCCATATCGTCGGAACGGGGGCTTTACAGGAAGTAGAAGACAGCGGGATCGCTTCGGACGACCTTGTAACGATGTCAGCAGTTGGGGGGGCAAGCAATTTACTTTTCACTCCTGCTGCTGACAGGGCAGCCGCGAAGACCAGTCAGCTGTTTTGGGATGAAACCAACAGTAGACTGGGGTTGGTGAATGCTGCCCCCGATCAACGATTGAATGTATCATTCGGTGCCGTCAAGTTTGATTACATCCCAGCCCCCACTGCCCCCTCAGCTGCTTTGGCGGGCGCTGGGGCGGGGAACGTAAACAACGGGGCTCATAAATACTACGTCACCTATTATGCAGCGGGAACGTATGAGACGAACCTCAGCCCCGTATCAAACATCGTCACGGTTGTTAATAACACCACTAATGGAAAAGTGACGGTCACCATTCCGGTCAGCACAAACCCTTTTGTGATTTACCGTAGGATCTACCGCACGAAAGCGGGGGGGTCGGCCGTTTTCTTTCTTGCAAATGTCACCAACAACACGGCTGTAACCTACACAGATAACACTGCCGATGCATCTCTTACTGGAACTGATTTCCTCAACAGGCAAAACAACACGGCAGGTACCATTTGGCAAGGTGCCTACCGGTCTGTAGGTTTTGCGGGAAGTAACACAGGGCTCGGACTCAACGTATTCCCTGTTTTGACAGAGGGAAGCAATAATACGGCCATCGGTTCCAGTATTGGAATAGCTGCTGTCTATGCTTCCTACAACGCATGTTTCGGTTCAGGTTCTGGTCAAGGTCTGACCAGTGGGCAACACAACCTGTTCATCGGAACATACGCGGGCTACAAAGTTACCTCGGGCGGCTACAATGTCTGCTTCGGCAGTTTCGCAGGGTCCTCGGTGCTTACAACCAGCTACACTGTAGCTGTGGGGATGAATGCGGGGCGGGCTGCAACCGCAGCCCGCAATCTGTTTTTCGGTGCTAATGCGGGATACACAGGAACGTCGGGGGCCTGGGCAACGACAACGGGAACCCTAAACACCTTCATCGGGTCCGGATCGGGACAGGCCTCAGCTACTCAAAGAAACCGTTCCATCGCCATCGGCAACAATGCAATGGTGGATGCAGACAACGTATGCGCTCTTGGGGGTGTGGGTGCAGATGCGGTTAAAGTCGGGATCGGACTGACGACCCCTACGGCTCAACTCCACGTCATGTCTTCCATTGCGGATGGGGCCTCAGCTGTTGCTGCACAAATTGACACGACAACAGCATGGTCAAATGCGGGGGCCAAGTTACTCAGTGTCCAAAACAACAGTATCGAGAAATTCTCCATCAACAAAGATGGGGTATCTAACGCAGTCGGGGGTTATGCCGTCGGGGCATCCGTAGGGATCAGTGAAACCTTAACGTTTCATGCCGTGAATCCCGGAGATGTTGTCACTCTGACTGTCGTGGGGGGGCTGATCACGGCTCGGACTGTCCTGCCTTAACCGTTACGGAACCAGTTTGAACAGCTGACGCAGGGCCTCGGGATCAATTGGAATCGCGGCTTCCTTGGCAGCCGGGGAAGCCTCTGCCCCCACTTTTGCATCAATGAGTCTCTCGCGTTCCAAGCAGTAACGAGCGTAGAGCCCGATAGGGAGCCATGACCTCAGGATGTCCTTGGCAACAGTCTTGGGTTTCTGGTTGGGTTTCCAATGACCATTGGGGGCGGCTTGCAACACCTTCTCGCCCAGCTTTACGCCATCAATGTAGATCGTCCCCGGAACCGGAGACCTCGGATCGTTGGGATCCCCCTGACCTACATAGACCTTGGCCCCACGAACGGTTTGGCCCTTAACCTTCAGGGGTTCCCAGTGATGAGGCATTTCTTCCCCACCAAGAAAGTCTTCCCCCTCATCCATAAGTAGCTGTTTCCCGTTCATCACCTTGAGGAACCCATCCTCGGTTTCCTGGATGACTTCGGACACATCCTGAATCGTGATCCCCTGCATCCCCTTGGCTTCTACGGCAGCCAGGAGACGAGTCGTCAAATCCCCCTGGGACCAGATCTTATGCAGCTTGAGATAGGATCTTTCACAAAGATCTCTGTAGGAAAATCCAGACCACAGCAGGACTTCGACAAGATCGTCATTGTAGATGATCTTGTTCCCTGCCACTCCACGGATGACACCCTTCTTCTGAAGTTTGAGGTAGGCGAGTGTGCCTTTCTCCTCGCCTCCAAGTTCGGTAAGGGCTGAAGCAATGACACTATCCGTTGCATTGGAACTCACGACCATCGTTGGCATTGTGCTCATCTGGCACCTCCTTAATCTCTTCTACCCGTGGGTCCTCAGGAATGGGTCCCCTCAAAGGGGTTTAGGTTATTTCGGATTTCGGGTAGAATAAAATGAAAGGGGGCAAGTCTGTCCCCTTGGGAGGTTGAATGATGTTTTGGACACAAAGTTTCTTCATACCGGTGCGGTTGATCACCGCGCCCGATGGAGGATCCTGTGTCCAACTCTCGTCGGGAACGTCGTATCGAGGCTACTGCCCATGTCATCTCCCGTCGCCACTCTGACCACCTTCATCTCGACCATCGGAACGGCATAGCGGGTCATTGTTTCTGCCAGGATGCCGGACTGAATCTGTGGTCCAAAATGAAGATTCGGTCCTGCCGTTGCAGCAAACGCAGGCATGGAAGACCGAAGATCTCGGCCGGTCTATGCGGCATGCAACAGCGGGATCGGATCTATGAGTGGCGACGTGAAACCCGTGAAATCAAACGGTTGGTCGTTGATCCGGGCTTTTGCTATGGGGAAGACGACAATGGAAAATATCATCGTGGAAATCAGAGCCGGTGAAGGTGGTGAGGATGCAAAGCTCCTAGTTGAGGAGCAGACCAAGTTGTACCTCAAGTATTTCCAACGGAGGTGTCTTTGAATCGGAAATTGTTGATATCCGGTCTGGGGTTGCCATACTCAAGGTAAGCGTTCCCGATTCGCGGTTCGCAAACCACGAATGCGGGGGGCACCGATGGCAACGGGTTCCTCCAACTGAGCGGCGGGATCGGGTTCATACGAGTACCGTTACGGTTGCCTGCCTCAAAGTGCCTTCTGACCCCCGCAGTGGACCCCAGGAACGGGATCTTGAATGGAACTTTTGTCGGGGATCGGGTGCCGGTGGTCAGCATCGGAACAAGACAGACTCGGCCGTCCAACTGCGGCACAAACCCACCGGCCTGATGGTCAGGGTCGAGAATGAGAGATCCCAGCTTCAGAACAAGGTGACGGCACTTGAAGTCCTTCGGTCTCGTCTTGCCCAAGTGGATCTCGAGAAGTCTGAAACCAGTCGGAATGAGATACGGAAAGGCATGGTAGGTGCTGGGATGCGCGGTGACAAGAGGAGAACCATCGCGATGCAGCGGGATCAGGTGGTAGATCACGTCACCGGGAAACGGATGACGGTCAAAGCCTACCTGGCCGGGGACATCGATCTGCTCTGGTAGTGCCCTATTTCCCGAAAATCCACTTGTAGGGAAGCTTGTAATCCTCGTCCCAACGGTGACCCCAGACGTTCCACTCGAAACGGCGGGGGAACTTGTTTCCGATCTGCTCAGGGTGACGAACCCACCGCCAAAGAGGTTCATCCCCCTGCCACAATAGACTTGTCATGGTGTCTTCCAGGAGCCAATCCAGGGCACTGCAGAGGTCTTTGCGGGAACGGGGATCCCGCCCGTGATGTAGGGCGTTTCGGACTTCCGCCCGTTCCTTGGCATGGGAGAGGGCCTTGAGAAGCTTCTTGCGTCCAGGAACGCATTTGGTTCCGGACTTGGGGTACGAACGAGACATGTGACAACCTCGATTAGAAGACCGCTAATCGAGGAGCCTCCCGCACATGTTGGCGTTTGATCATCCGATCTCGATCTCCTTGTCGTCGGCCAGGCGCATCAGAAGATCAGTGAAATCGTCGAAATGTCCCTTTGGGTCGGGATCTTCGGGATCCCAGTTGTCGAAAAGGAACCAGGTATCTTTGACCTTCTTGATGATGAGGGGCATTCCCTTCCCACTGTAGGTCACCTGGTCGGGTTCCTTGGGATTCAAAGCGAAACCCAAATGGTAAAGGATGCTCCATTCGCGACTCGAGAAGACGCTTCCGGGCACGTAATCCTTGATATCAAAGATTTTGTCCATCAGAGCTAGGCGGGCAAGGAGGCGGAACCGGCGATCCATCTTGGCTTCAAAGGCTTCGAGCATTCGTTTCACCTGGTTATGAAAGGGGGACACAGCATGAGAAGTGCCATTCGGACCTTGAGGTCGATGACCTTACCCTCTTTCGCCTGATTGCAGATCCACTCAAAAGCTTCGTTAAGAGGCACCTTGTGGACAAGGATTTTTTCATCGTCCACGCCGCCACCCTGACTCATGGGGAAACAATGTTCAGCGAAGAAGATCGTGATCGTTTCCGCCGACATGCCCGTAGTCGTCGGACCGTTGAACAATCGGGTCAATTCTCGGGGGGCATACCCGGTTTCTTCCATGAGTTCCCGCAAGGCGGCGGTTTCTTCGGGGTTTCCACGATCATCTTCACCGGGCACGTCTCCCACGAGACCGGCCGGGATCTCGATGGTCATCTGACCAATCGGGGGTCTGAACTGCTCCACGAGCAGGATGCAGTTGTCTGGGGTCAGGGCGATGATGCCCACGACCCCGGTGCATCCCTTCCGCTCGACGCACTCCCATCCGTTCTTGGAAACGAGACGAAGGAACTTCCCTTCTCCGAGAACAACATCACTCATCAACTCACCCATCCGGAATCATCCCGGTCTGCCCAACCCTTCTCGTCACGGACGGAGTCCTCCGGCATGACGACACATGCAACCGTCTTCGACTTCGGCTTCAGGGATTCCTCGTAGGTCTCCTTGTGCCAACGATCACCGGGCATCTCGGGCGGGTTCGGACTCGGCATCGAGTTTTCTCCTAATGTTTCAATGTCCGGGGAACCCCGGGTGATTTCCCTAAAGAAATCACCCGGCCCGAAGGGGATTCTATTGATCCCGCCCCGGGTTGGTTCCCTTTCCGTCTAATCTACCCGAAAATCGGTGGGAATAAACCCATCAGATTTTCTCGATCTTCGTCGGGGGTTTGATCCTGCCCGCCGCCATCGCGGCGATCTGGCAACCCC
>Ga0265297_10005504_pt1 | contig 19282 bp, 18 predicted proteins | sample Munlanlwell13791_FD_192502 | JGI IMG/M metagenome (GOLD analysis project Ga0265297, IMG submission 192502) | Leachate microbial communities from a municipal landfill in Southern Ontario, Canada - Leachate well 137-91 | ecosystem: Engineered > Solid waste > Landfill > Unclassified | place...
TACCTCAAGGATTAGAAGAAAAAGATATTCTTTCAATTTTTATCAGTAATTTTGTTTCTAAAATTTATCATGATTTAGGGCAGGCCATTGAAACTAATTTGTTTTTAGAAATCAATGGTCAAAAAAGGAGTTTTTATGATATTTTAATAATGGCTTCATTATTAGAAAAAGAAGTACAATCAGAAGAAGAAAAACAGATTGTAGCTGATATTCTTTGGAGAAGATTGGATACTGATTTTCCTCTTCAAGTTGATGTTACTATTTGTTATGGAAAATTTCAGTCATTTAAAAAATGTGTTCTTTCTAAAGGGTTATTTGAATTAGATTCACCATATAACACTTATCTTTATAAAGGTTTACCACCAACACCAATTAATAATCCTGGGATTGAATCAATGAGGGCTGCTTTAAACCCAATCGCTAATGATTATTGGTATTATCTAACTGATCGTCAGACAGGTAATACTATTTTCTCTGAAACTTATGATGAGCATCTTGATGCTCGAGGAAAATATTTTTAATTGGTTATTATATTTGACAAGAGAATTTAATAGATATACAATGATAGTATACAGATTTGTATACTATTACTCGGAATTATATGAATAATGCAGAGCGTTTAGCCATACTAAACAAGTCAAACAAAACAACTTTTTCAGCTAAGTCTTTAATTAACCTTTGGGGTGTTAAAAAGGAATCTTTTAATGTTGTTGTAAAAAGAATGGTAGATAAGGGTTTATTGTTTAGGATAGCGAGAGGGTATTATAGTTTAAAAGAAGACTTTAATATTTATGAGTTAGCAAATACAGTTATTACTCCTTCTTATATTTCTTTTAATTGTGCCCTTTTTTATCATGGTATATCCTTTCAAGCTAACCAGGAAATAGAATCAGCTGCTTTAATTAATTATAAAAGGAAAATAGCTGATTATACTTTGAAGTATTTTGTACTTAAAAAAGAATTATTGTTGAATTTAGAAGGTATTGAATTTTTAGAAAATTTTAGTATTGCTACTCCTGAACGCGCTATTTTAGATTGTTTATATTTGGGCATGCATCCTAATGTCGATAATTTAGAAAAGGTAAACAAATTACGATTACAAAATTTATCAAAATATTATCCACAATTAGTTAAAAACAAAATCCAAAATTTTCTTAATTCTTTTTAATTTATGGCTAAGAATAGAGTTAATGTTGATAAACATAAAAGAATTCTAACGGAACTTTTGCTAGATATTTTGAAATCTTTAGATGGTAAAATTGTTTTTAAAGGAGGTACTGCTGCTATGTTGTTTTATGAGCTACCTCGGTTGTCATTAGACTTGGATTTTGATATTGTAAAAGAATTCAATTCAGAGGATATTGATAGGATCAAAATAATCATTCAAAAATACGGTCGCATTAAAGATTTTTATAACAAAAGATATACTATATTTTTCATGTTGGATTATGAACAAAATACTCCAAATATTAAGATAGAATTTAATAAAAGAAAATGGGAAAATAATAATTACGAAATTCATCGGCTTCTAGGTGTTGAGTTAAAAATTGCTGATATTCCAACGATGATGACTCATAAAGCGATAGCTATAACAGAAAGAAAATTGCCTGTCGCTCGTGATTTATTTGATATTTATTATTTTTTGAAAAGAGAGTATTTTATTAATTCCGAATTACTAAAGGAAAGAATTAATAAATCTCCAGAAGAATATTTTAGTCTTTTAATCAAGTTCATTAAGAAAAATTATAATTCAAAGAATGTTTTGCAAGGCGTAGGTGAATTAGTTGATGAAAAACAAAAGAGTTGGTTAAGAAAGAATTTAGTTTCAGAGAGCATTAAAGAAATAGAGAAATATCTACAAAGCAATTGTTATCGCGGGCGAACCAATAGGTAATTGTAGTAATTTTCTAATTTGAGATTGGATATCTTGTTATGATATATTTCAGCTATAAGACAATATTGTCTTCTAAATGGAACATTATCTTAGAAAAAAAATTAACCCTATCTTGGTCCAAGAGAAATTTAAAAAAGTAGGATTAAAACTGTTTACAATTTTAGATTACAAGAGGGTTTTAGAGGTTAATTATTCCACAGCTCAAAGGAGTATCTTTCGTTATGTTAAAACAGAGTTTTTAGTGAAAGCAAGAAAAGGATTATATTTCTTTAAGAATAATCCTCCGCATGAATTTGAGATAGCCAATAAGATTTATCAACCTTCTTATATATCTTTTGAGACGGCTTTGTCATTTTATGAAATTATTCCAGAAACAATTTATGAAGTAATCTCCGCGACTTCACGCACTACAAGAACCTTTAATGTTAATGATATTAAATATTCTTATAAAAAAATTAAAAGGGATTGTTTTAATGGGTATAAGTCAATTAAAATTAAAAACGCTACGGTTTTGATTGCTGAGCCAGAAAAGGCTTTAGTTGATTATTTATATCTTGTTGTGTTGGGAAAAAGAAAATTAGCTTATGAGAGAATTAATTTAAGTAAGATTAAAAAAACTAAACTTTTAAGTTATGCCAAACAATTTCAAAAGGTAAAAATTGAAGAAATAATTAATAATCTTTATGCTGAGCCAAAATACAATCAAAGAATTATCTATTAAAAACCAAACGAGGAAAGATAATATTGCTCGAGAATATATCCAGCATTTATTTTTATCAGCACTTTATAGTCAAAAGGGATCAAATGTGCTTTTATTTAAAGAAGGGACTGCTTTAAGAATCGTTTTTCATAGCCCACGATTTTCAGAAGATTTAGATTTTAGCGTCCAGAAGATTCTGTCTAAGAATAAGTTAGATGATTTCTTTTTAAAATCAATCAGTAAAATAGAAAATCAAGGAATCACGATACAATTAAAAGAAGCCAAACTTACTTCTGAGGGTTATTTAGGGATTATTTCATATTCTTTTTATGATTTCAGTGGTGAAATTAATATTGAGATTTCTTTGCGAAAAGAAATATTATTGCAAAAATCTATAACAACCATTATCTCTGATTTTCTACCTGCTTATGTTTTGGTCCATTTATCTCCAAAAGAGATAGTAAAGGGTAAATTCTTGGCATTACTTAAGCGGCATAAACCAAGGGATTATTATGATTTATATTTTATTTTAAGGCATCCAGAATTGAATAAATTTGTAGATTTTAAAAAGATTTCAGAAATTAAAGAGAAATTGTTGAAAGAAAAAATAAATTTTAAAAGTGAATTAGAAATATTATTACCAATAAGCCACCATGTGATCTTGAAAGATTTTAAACAATCTTTAATTACAGAAATAGATAAATATTTTTAAGAAGTTTAAAAGTGATATGAAAATTTTTATTATTTTAGGCACTCGCCCAGAAATTATTAAAATGTCTCCAGTTGTTAGAGCTTGTCAAAAAAACAAAGTTAATTTTGCTATTTTACATACCAATCAACATTATTCTAAAAATCTAGATAAAATATTCTTTAAAGAATTAAATTTACCTCAACCTAGGTATAATTTGAATGTTGGTTCTGGTACTCATGCTGAACAAACAGCAAAAATTCTTATTGGCATTGAGAAGATTTTGATAAAAGAAAGACCTGATATTGTTTTAGTAGAAGGAGATACAAATACAGTTTTAGCTGGTGCTTTAGCGGCAGCAAAACTCCATATTAAGATTGGTCATATTGAAGCAGGTTTAAGGTCATATTTTAGGGAGATGCCAGAAGAAATTAATAGAGTTTTAACTGATCATTGCTCAGATTTTCTTTTTGCTCCGACAAAACAAGCTAAGGAGATTCTTTTAAAAGAGGGTATTTCTGGTAAAAGAATATTTGTTACGGGTAATACAATCGTTGATGCTGTTTTTCAAAATATTAAATTAGCTGAGAAAAAATCAAAAATATTGAAAGATTTAAATCTTCAAAAGGAAAGATATTTTTTAATGACTGCTCATCGGGCAGAAAATGTTGATAATAAAGAAAGATTAAAAGGCATTTTAAAAGGAGCAGAAATGATTTCTCAGGAATTTATCTTACCTGTTATTTACCCAATTCACCCAAGAACAAGAAAAATGTTAAAAGAATTTAAGCTATTTGTTTCAAAAAATATTCATTTGTTAGAGCCTTTGGGATATTTGGATTTTCTTCAGCTTCAAAAAAATGCTAAATTAATTCTTACTGATTCTGGAGGGATTCAAGAAGAAGCTTGTATCATACGGGTTCCTTGCATAACCTTAAGAGATAACACTGAACGCCCAGAAACATTAATAGTAAAGAGTAATATTTTAGCTGGTACTGATCCTCAAAAAATTGTAAAATCAGCTAAAAAAATGTTAAATTTAAAGAAAGATTGGAAAAATCCATTTGGTTCTGGTGAGTCAGCTGAAAAGATTATTAAAATCATTAAGAAAGCAAAAAACTAAAATTTAAAAAATAGGAAAACATTATGAAATATTCAGGTATAAAACCAATTATATTTGCTGAAAAACTTCAAAAGGACAATGATTCTTTAAGTAATCAGTTCCAGCATGCTTTTCAAGAATTATCACTTATTGATGATTTTCAAAAAGCCAAGGCTATTTTTATTAAGCCTAATTTAACATACCCCAAATACAAAGAAGGAGTTACTACAAGGGTGGAATTTATAGAAAGTTTAGTGGCCAACCTTAGAAAAATTAATAAAACAACAAAAATATATATTGGTGATGGTGAAGGTGGTTATAACAGCTTTTCAATGAGTGAAGCGATGAAAACAATGGGATTTTATGATCTCGAGAAAAAATATCAAAACGTACAAATTATCAATTTATCTAAAATTCCTTCTAGTAAAATAGAATTAGAAGTTAATAATAAACCTTATCCGATTGAAGTGCCTGAAATTTTACTAAAGGAGGTAGATTTTTCTATTACTTGTCCAGTACCTAAAGTTCATTGCATGACTAAGGTAAGTTTATCTTTTAAAAACCAATGGGGTTGTTTACCAGATACGATGAGGATGAAAAACCATTATGTTTTGGAAAAGATAGTAGGGCAAATATGTAAAACTTTAAAATTTAAATATGTTTTTCTTGATGGTAAATATGGCTTAAATATAAATGGTCCCATCATTGGTAATCCAATTGAAGTTAATTGGTTCATAGCTTCAAACTCTTTAGGCGCTTTTGACTCCATTGTTTCAGGCATGATGGGCTTTAATTGGAAAAATATTAGGCATTTGAAAGGATCAAGCAACTTAGGTCTTATTCCAGATAAAAAAGAGATTACGATTATTGGAGATATAGAATTATTAAAAAAAGATTTTTCATTAAAAAGGAGTTTTTGGAATTATCCGGCATTATTAGCTTTTCATTCAAAAAGATTAACTCATTTTTTCTATTTTTCTAGATATGCTAAAATCTTGCATGATTTTATGTATCTTTTTAGGAAGAGGCCAATAGAGTAATTTAAAAAAGAAATTATTAAAAACATGAAAAATGGTTTAGTTTGTTATTAAGAAATAAAAAAGATATAATAAAAAATATAAAAATTAAATAAAATAATTAATATTTATGAAAATACTCGTAGGTAAAAAATGGCAAGATGGTTTTTTAGATTACCACCGGAACAAAAAAGAATATAGAATTCAAGTTTTAGCTTGGAAAAATTTAGAAAAAATAGAAGGCGCTTATTATATTAGGCCTAAAAGTCTTAAAATGGCTTTGAGGTATCTGCCAGTAGTAGGTTTTTATGGATTGTTCACAAAAGCTTGGTCTCGATTCCGTGAACAAAGACGCAATAATAAATATGTTTCCTGTGGTATTGGTAAAATTATTGAGACAGGAGAAAATTCAGAATTTAAATTTAATGATATTGTGGCTTTTATTGCCCCATTTCACCCTCCCTTAGTAGAACGCTTAACTTTACCTCAGGAGCTTATTTTTAATATTGATAAGTCAATTTTACCTCAATTACCATTAAGGGAGATTTTGTTTTATTCTTTGAATCACAAAAATAAATCAGATCAATGGTGGCAGGAAATTATTAGTTGGAATGTTTATTCAGGTAGAGATATTTCTGAAGAATTAAGAAAGAAATTAGAAGAAGGTTTAGTTCAAGAAATTAAAAATACTAATTGGAATAATAGCGAAAAGCTTAATATTGAAACTCCAACTGAAACAAAAGAAATAAAAGGTGAAGTGAAAAAACTGGATTCTCATAGGAAAACTGGGGTTCTTTTTGGCTTTGGTAATTATGCTAAGACGAATATTATCAGCTTTATGAAGCCTTTTGTGAATATCACGACTGTTCATGAAATTGATCCAACTCAGATTTGGGAAAGAAGTGCTCAAAAATGGGATTCAATCCCTCTTCCTCGGGATAATGAAAAATATGATGTCTATTTTGTGGCTAGTTATAATCATACTCATTCTCCAATAGCCCTTCATGCCCTAAAACAAGGTGCTTATGCGGTTGTTGAAAAACCAGTAGCTATGGATTATGAAGAATTAGCAGAAATTGAAAAAACATTAAAAGAAGTTGGTCCTAAGGTTTTTATTGGGTTTCATAAGAGATATTCAGTTTTTAATGATTGGGCAACGGAAGATTTAAATGTAAAACATGGTGAACCAATTTCGTATCACTCAGTTGTTTACGAAATAAGCCAACCTAAATATTTCTGGTATACTTGGCCTGTTTCAAGAAGTACTTTTCTTGCTAATGGTTGTCATCAGATTGATCACTTTTTACATTTAAATGATTTTAGCCAGCCCAAGGATTTTGATATTAAATTATTACAAGATAATGCAATTGAAGTCTGGATTGAATTAGAAAATGGCGCTGTTTTCACTACGACTTTCAGTGAAAAAGGCAGTACTCGTATAGGACCTAGGGATCATGTTGAATTAAAGGTTCCTGGCAGAAATGTCAGGATAACTGACAATATTTCATACCTTTCAGAAGATGAATCAAGGGTTATTAGAAAAAGAAAAATGTTTAAGACAAGCAGTTATCGAAATATGTATTTAAAGATTGGTGCTAAGATTGCCGAGAATGAAGAAGCGGATTCTATTAAGTCAGTATTGGTTTCTACGAAAATAATGCTGGATTTAGAAGAAAAATTACAGAAACAAAAGGGTTGGGGTAATCGATACCCGAGAGCCAAAGAAAAGTTCTGGAGTTACTTCAAGTAATCCAAAAATCTTCTTTATGAAGAAAAACATATTAATTATTACAGACTCTTATCCTCCAGAGATTCGTTCAGCAGCTCAATTAATGAAAGATTTAGCTGATGGCTTGCATCGTAAAGGACATAATGTTTGGGTTGCTACTTCTTATCCTAAGTATAACTTGGTAAATTCAGGAAGTAGCGTCTGGCCTAGAATTAAAGACGAAAACGGAATTAAGGTTTTACGCATTAAAACCTTGCCACATCACAAAGTAAATTTTTTTGTCAGGGGCATAGCTCAATTATTAATGCCTAATATTTTTTTAAGAGAGATAAAACAAACTATTAAGGAAAAAATTGATATTGCAATTGTTCATAGCCCACCCTTGCCTTTAACAATTGTTGCTTCTAAAGTAAAGAAGTTTTACAAGGCAAAATATATTCTTAATCTTCATGATATATTTCCCCAGAATGCTATTGATTTAGGGGCTTTAAAAAATAAATTGATTATTAAGTTTTTTGAAAAAATGGAAAGAAGAGCTTACCAAGACTCTGATTTAATTGTGGTGCCTTCTAAGAGTCATAAAAGATTTCTTGAAGAAAAAAGAACTGTTTCTAAACAAAAAATACAGGTAATTTCTCATTGGATAGATATTAATCCATTTTTAAAAGCCAAAAAGACCAACAAATTTAGAAAATTATATAACCTAGAAAATAAATTAATATTTCTATTTGGAGGAGTTCTTGGTCCATCACAAGGCCTTGATTTATTAATTAAGGTGGCAGATAGAATAAAAGACAATAAGGATATTGTTTTTCTTTTAGTTGGTGATGGTTCAGCAAAAGAAGGTTTAATAAGAATGACAAAACAATTAAAACTCAATAATGTTCTTTTTAAAGATTTTGTTTCTTTAGAAGAATATCCAGAATTAGTTAAAGATTGTGATATTGGTATTATTTGCCTAACAGAAAAAAATACAACTCCAGCCGTGCCAGCAAAGATCTTAGGATATATGGCAGCAAGTATTCCAGTAATTGCTTTTTTACACAAAGAAAGTGATGGTTGTGAAATAGTTCAAGAAGCTAAATGTGGTTATACTGTAAGAGCGGGTGATTTAGATAAAGCAGTAGAAACTGTTAAAAAAATTTATAATGAAAAAGATAAATTGGAAGAATTAGGCAAAAATGGTTTTCAATATACCTTAGATAACCTTACAGCAAATATTAGTGTGAAAAAATTAGAAGAATTGTTTTAGGGTTTTTTAAATTAAAATAATCATGAAACCTCGCTAAGTTTAATTAGCAGGATTTTCTACAAAATGTTTTTAAAAGTACTTTTATTATGCCATTCATTAAAAGCATTTTTAAAAAAATATAAAAAAGAAGATTGATTTAATTTAATCTTCTTTTTTGGTTTTTATTTGATCTGATTATTTATTTGTTGTTATATCTTGGAATAATATCATTATTGACTTTTTTTATATTTTATTGTATATTAAAGTAATAATATTATAGATTTTATATTGGTAAATTTTCTATAATTTATATAGTACATTGATAATTTTATTAAGTGCTTAGATAATGGCCATAGGTAAAATTTGATTGATTAAAGGAGAAGTATCATGAAAGAGTCAAGAGTTATGGTAAAGTTAGTTTTTTTGTTGTTGCTTATATTTGTATTTTTTTCTGAGAGTTTTGGGGCTGATAAAGAAATTCTCAAGATAGCTTTTATCCCAGGAGGAGATATCCAAACAGAAATTAATTTATTTGGAGAAATAATAGAAAATGTTTCACAACAAGTTGGTTGCCCAATCGAGATTCAGGTAGCAACTGAGTACGAAGTTGCAATAGAAGGTCTCAGGGGAGGGCATCTTCAGCTGGCACGTCTCGGACCATTTTCATATACAGTGGCTAAGAGCTTAGGAATTTCTGTTCAACCAATTGTAATGGAAGATTTGACTGATAAAGGAACTAGTTATTCTTCTATTTTAATTGCAAGAGCTGATCGACAGATTGAATTTTCTTGGGAGCCAGAAATAGTTCAGGATTTGATAGTTGCTTTATGTAGTCCTTCAAGTACTTCAGGAGGATTAATTCCTCAATCAGAAGGCTTGACCTATGATCCACAAATTACTTTAGATTCATGGAAAAAGGTATTTTGGTCGGGAAGTCATAATGCTTCAATTGCAGCGGTTCAGCATGGAAGTGTAGACGTAGCTTTTATTGCTGATCGTAGATTAACAGCTGCTATTGCAAATGGAATAGTTCAAGAAGATGAGATAGAAATTATTTGGCAATCAGGTCCTATCCCTAATTCACCATTTGTTGCTATGTCAGATTTAGGAATTGAAATGTTGATGAAGTTAGAATGGGCTTTTTTACATATTCCTGACGAATTACTTATAAAAGCCAATCTTAAAGGATTTAAACCTGTTAGTGATTCAACCTATCGTTATGTTCATAGGATAGGAGAAAAATATCTTGAGTTAGCAGAAAAATAGTATGATTTTTTAAAACAGTTTAATTACCTATGGCCTAATTTAAAAGAAGGTTAGAAAGAATGTTAGAGAGGAGTAAAGAAATGAAAAGAATAATTTGGATTTTTATTATTTTTTGCTGGATTTTAGCTGCAATGAACCTAGGGATAACATTTTCAGATATTATAGAAGGGCTTCCTCGAGGATTAAATTATTTAAATTTAGTTTTTCCTCCAGATATTAAATATTTACCTCGACTTTTTCCTGCGTTAGTTGAGACATATCTAATAGCAATTGTATCACTTGGTGTTGCTGTAATGATAGCTTTGCCAACTTCTTTTCTAGGCGCTTTTACTACTTCTCCACATCCCTTGGTATATCAGGTAATACGTGTAATTTTTAACTTATGTAGGGGTTTCCCCCCAATTTTTTTGGCTCTTCTACTTGTAAATATGTTAGGGCTAGGGCCATTAGCTGCAGTTTTGGCACTAGCGATTCATAATATTGGTACCTTAGGAAAATATTTTTCAGAAGGAGTTGAAGCAGCGGAATTCACTTCAATAAATGACGCAATGAAATTAGATGGAGCTAATTGGGTTCAAATAATTATTTATGGTTATATTCCAATGCTTAGGGTTCTTTATACTGGATATATCCTTTATTATTTTGAATTTAGTGTCAGAGCTAGTACTTATTTAGGCTTAGTTGGGGCAGGTGGGCTCGGAATTTATCTAAAAGAAACCGTGAGTCTATTTCAATACCAGAGAATTGGAACAATAATTCTTCTAATCTTTACAATGATTATGGTAAATGATCAAATTAGTGGTCTGATTAGAAGGAGAATAAAATTATAAAGAAAAGACATTATAAAAAATTATAGTGTCTTTTTATTTTGTTCTAATTTATGATATATTTAAGTATTAATGTTTAATAATATGAAAGCAATAATTTTACTTGCAGGAGATAGTTCTAGAATGGGCTCTCTTTGTTTAAATACCCCAAAATGTCTTTTAAAATTAGAAAAGAATAAAACGATGATAGAACATCAATTACAAATCCTTAAGAGTTGTAATATTAAAGACATAGTTTTGGTGCTTGGTTTTAAACAAGAATTAATTAAAAAGAAGGTAAAAAGTTTATCAGGGCTGAATAAAAAAAGAATTATAATTTACTCGAATCCTCTTTATAAAATAACAGAAAACGCTTTTTCTTTATGGATATCAAAGGAAAGCTTTGATGATGATTTAATAATTATAAATGGAGATGTTTTGTTTAGCAAAGAAGCATTGGTAGACTTAATAAAAGATAAAAATACTTATTCCCTTCTTGTTCAAAAGAAAAAATGTGACAAGGAAGATCAAAAAGTTGAAGTTGATAACCATTCAATCATTAAGATAGGAAAAAAAATATCCCTTATTGATGCTTTTGGTGAATTTTTGGGCATAGGTAAAATAAGAAAAAAGGGATCGAATCTATTTAAAAGAAAATTGTTTGAAGAAATAGAGAAAAATCCTTTAATTTATTGGCCAGAAGTTTTCAATTCTATTATTGAGAAAAATTATAAAGTTAATGCGGTTGTAGTTAATAGTTTATATAGTGATATGGATAAGAAAGAAGATTATCTAAAAATACAAAAAATATTAAAAAAACAAATTAAAAAATAATAATAGACTTTTATTAAATATCTTTATGATTGATGAAAAAGAGTGGATAGAATCTTTATGTGAAGTAAAAACAATCTTAGATAGAGGGAGTATTAAGTATTGGTTAGATCAAGGAACTTTGCTTGGAGTAGTTAGAGATGGTAAATTTATTTCTTGGGATACTGATATTGATATTGGTATCTTTTATAGCGAAGCAAGAAAAATTATAAAACTAGTGTCTAAACTAGAAAAGAAAGGGTTTAAGGTTATAATTAGAGATCATTACATTCATTTATACAAAAACTCAGTTATTTTAGATTTATGTTTTTATAGATTTAAAAAAAATAAAGCATGGATATTGCATAGAGTGGTTTTTATTAAAGGATTTTTTGGTAAATTATTAAAACATATTTACCTAAAAACAGATAGATTATTATATAAAAATTTATACACAGAAAAAGATATTTCTACGAAGTTTATTTTTTTTATCACTCCTTCTTTTGCTCTTCCAGCTATTAGAAAATTTATATTTAAAATACTTAAATTGTTTAGAACAAAATATTATTTTTTTTCTTTTCCCGGTTATTATGTTAAAAATTTTAAAAAAATAAATTTTTATAATATGAATTTTAATATTCCATTTTATTATGAAGATTATTTAGAGCTTTTTTATGGAAAGAATTGGCAAATTCCTGATTCAAGATGGGGGGATGGCAATATAACAATAGGCTCAAGTCTTAGAACAAAACGTAAAATTGATTATAATTTATCTGAGAATTATGATAGATTTGGCGACTCTTTAATTTAATAATTTTAATAAAATAATATAAGAATATTTATGCGAGAATTAGCAAAAAAAGAATCTTTAAAAGCTCGAATGATTAACGGAATGTATTTTCAAGATTTAGTGACAGTTTTTAAGAATATTCTTTTTAAAAATAAAAAGGGTTTTTCCTTAAGAGATAAATATATTATTCAAACATATTTTTTAGGGAATAAATTTGCTATAAATAGATTGTATAATAATCTAAAAAAGAAATATAAAGAAAAAGAATATTTTAATTTTGATGGTGTTTTGTTTCCTGAATTTCTATTGTTTCAGGTTAAAAGTGATTTAATACTAACATGGTTAGATTTTATATATCCTTATTTTTCTCATGACTATAGTGATTATTTTGGCGAAGGCCCTTATTTATATAAAGATATTCAGATTCAAGAAGAGGATGCCGTTATTGATGCTGGAGCTAACTTAGGTTTATTTTCGGCTTTAGCTTCTTTTTTGGGTGGAGTAGTCTATGCTTTTGAGCCAGTCGAAGAAATAAGGGAAAAGTATCTTAAAAAAACATCTGAATTAAATAAAAATATTTTTTCTATTCCATATGGTTTATCAAATAAAAAAGAATTAATTAATATAGCAGGGAATTGTATAAGCAGCGCTACTATAGTAAAAGAAAAACAAGAAAATATACAAAACAATATTATTAATGAATATATTCAAGTGATAACTTTAGATGAATGGGTAAAAGAAAATAAGATTCCTCGAATAGATTTTATTAAAGCAGACATTGAAGGGGCAGAAAGATTAATGTTGGAAGGGGCTCAAAAAGTTTTAAAAACATTTTCTCCAAAACTTAGTATTTGTACTTATCATTTTTCAGATGACAAAGAAGTTTTATCAAGATTAATTCTCCAAGCCAATCCTAATTATAAAATTATCTATAAATGGAAAAAATTATATGCTTGGGTAGAAAAATAAAGGAATACAGTTCTGATTTTGTGATTAACATAAATAATAATTTATAAAAATAATAATAAATTTTATAAAACATGAAACAAGAAAATAAGAAGATTAATATAGTATATTTAGGAGGAGGGTGGCCTACTAACATAGGGAATGCTTTTATAGATAAAGGTTCTTTATGTTCATTAAAATTGGCTAATCCTAATGCAAGTATTTATTTTGCGAGTGAAATGCCTCAATGGTTTTACTATTTTTCCAATAAAAATTATTCAAAAGCTTTGAATCTTGTGTCGATTATAAAATCTGATTATATAGTTGTTTCAGGCATGATGTTATGCAAAGAATTTGTAAAATTATATGAATCAGTTATTTTACAGGCAATTAAAAATGGAGCAAAGTTCATTATTAATGGTGGAGGTGGAGAAAAGTATAGCTTAGAAGAAATAAGTGCGGTTAGAAATTTTTTAAAAAAATGCTCCCCACTTGCTTTTATTTCAAGAGATGAAGTTTCTTTTGAAAATTATCAAGATTTAGCTAAATATTCTTATAATGGCATTGATGTCGGTTTTTTTGTTTCCAATTGTTGTCCAATTGCTGATTTTAGTTTATCAAATTTTGTAGTATTCAATTTTGACCAATCACTTTTTCAAGAATTGTTTAGTAAAAATAATAAAACGAAAAGAGAACTTAAATCTCAAATTTCCGAAGATTGCGCTATCATTAATACTTATCATTCTTGTTGGCCCAAAACCCGTTTTAGAGATTTATTTCTTTCTCTTTTTCTTGCTAATAAATATATATATCAAACTAATACACTTATTTCAGATATACCTGAAGATTATTTGCAGTTATATGCAAATGCTAAGGCTACTTATTCAAACAGAGTTCATGCATGCATAGCTTCTCTTTCTTATGGGAAAAAAAGTAGATTGTTTTCTAAGACGAAAAGAGCTCTATTGTTTGACAGGATTGGCTTAGGAAATATACAAAAAGAATTAGTAGAAGTTGATATTAATAAACTTCAAAAAGAAAAAAATAAACAAATAGATTTTTTGGCGAATATTTTTAAAATAAATAAAGAGTAGTAATTATTAACTATATTTTAATTTTAAGCAAAAATATAATTGAATGAATTTAATAAATAAATTAAAATTAAAAATAAAAGAGTATGGTTTTTGGGGTGCCATGAAAAAAGTAATAAAATATATTTGTCAAACCTTTGTAATTTTTTATGAAAATTTTATAAGAAGGTTTTTTAGAACTCATGCTAATACGGTAATTAAAGTAGAAAGAAGTGTTCAGTGGGTTAAAAATAATCTATTGCAAGGTGGAGGAATTTGCGTTAGTACTAAAGAAAAAATAGCTTATCCTGAAGTAACTGGTTATTTTGTACCCACTCTTTATCAATGGGGAGAAAAAAAATTAGCCAGAAATATAATTAAATGGTTAATATCCCAGCAAAATAATGATGGTTCTTTTTCGGCGCCGGATGGAGTTTCTTACACTTTTGATACTGGTCAAGTAACTCGTGGTTTTGTAGCAGCGTTAGATGATTTTCCTGAAATTGAAAAACCTTTAAGGAAAGCATGCGACTGGGTTGTAAGACAAATACAACCAAATGGGAAATTGATTACGCCTTCAACGAAACAATGGGGAGATATTGCTGATGACAGGATCCATCTTTATATTTTGTCTCCTTTAATTAAGGCAGGCAAAAAGCTTAAAAAACAAATATATATTGATTCTGCTAATCATGTTTTAAAGTATTATAAAAAACGCAATGATTTAATTGAATTTAATAATTTGTCTCATTTTTATGGCTATATAGTTGAAGCATTATTTGATTTAGGTGAATATCAATTAGTCAAAGAAGCAATGGATGAAATAGCAAGAATACAGACAAGAGATGGAAAAATTCCAGCTTATCAAAATTCAAAATGGGTATGCGTTCCAGGGATGGCTCAGTTAGCTATTGTTTTTTATAAATTAGGTATGGTAGAAAACGGAGATAGAAGCATGAGATTTTTAGAAAAAATACAAAATTCTAGCGGTGGTTTTTATGGAAGTATTGGGTTGGGAGCAAATTATTTTCCTTTTGAAGAAATAAGTTGGGCTGTTAAATTTTATTTAGATGCTTGTTACTGGCGAACAAAAGCTTCATTTGAAAAGAACTTTGATATTTTTCCTGAAGAAATAGATGCAAACGACGGAAGAATTCAAGAAATTGTTTCTTTTTTTGGAGATATAAATAATAAAAAGGTAATAGATATTGGATGTGGAAAAGGGCGTTTTATGAAAAAATTAAAGTTTCTGTTTCCAAAAGCAGAACTATATGGAATAGACATATCTGAAAAAATGCTCCAGTTTAATAATTTTAAAGAATTTAATCTTTCCGTGGAAAATATACTTAATATTAATTATCCAGAATCATCTTTTGATCGTGTCTATTGCGTTGAAACTTTAGAACATGCCATAAGAGTAGAGAAGGCTATAGAGGAAATGTGTAGAATTTTAAAACCAGGTGGAAAAATTATTATTATTGATAAAAATATAGAAAAATTAGGAAAACTAAAAATAGACCCATGGGAACAATGGTTTAAAGCAGATGATATAATAGAAGTATTAAACAAAAATAAAATAAGAGCTAAAGCAAAGCATATAACCTATGAAAATTATAAAAAGCCTGATGGTTTATTTATAGCTTGGGAGGGTGAGAAAATATAAAATTTATTAAAATAATGACAAAACGAGTTGATGACAAAAAGGTAAGCATTATTTTACCAACTTACAATGGTTCTCGTTATATAAGGGAAGCTATAGAGAGTTGTTTAAACCAAATTTATAAAAATTTTGAATTAATTATTGTAGACGATGGTTCTACTGATGGTATAAAAAATATTATTAAATCATATAATGATGAAAGAATAAAATATTTCAGGCATGAGCATAATTTAGGATTGGCTGAAGCCCTTAATACAGGGTTTACTAATGCTACAGGAATCTATTTAGCTTGGACGTCTGATGATAATCTCTACGATTTAAAGGCTATTGAATTTATGGTTCAAGCATTAGAACAAGATCCAGGATTGGGTTTTGTTTATGCGAATTATTATATAATTAATGAACAGGGAAAAAAAATAAAAGATGTAAAAACAGGTTCTGTGAAAAGCCTTGATAGGCATAACTGCATTGGCCCGTGTTTTTTATATAGAAGAAAGGTTTATGAGCAAATTGGAGGGTATAATCCAAATTTTTTTCTGGCAGAAGATTATGAGTACTGGTTACGGATAAGAAAACAATTTAGAATGCAAAGATTAGATAAATTTTTATATTTTTATCGAGAGCATACCAATAGCTTAACTACAAAACATAAAATTGCTCTTATTGAGGAACAGGCAGAAAAAGCTAGTCAGAAATATGTCACTTTATGGGCAAAATATTACCACAAAGGAAGAGTTCATCTTTTCAATAAAGATTATAAAAATTCTATGAAATTTTTTATAAGGGCGCTTTTTTTAAGTCCTTTTAATTTTTTTATTTGGAAAATGATATTATTCACTTTTTTAAATATTTTATTTTATATATGCAAAAGAAAAAAATAATTTTTATTCTAGATAATTTTTTAATAGGTGGGTCAGTAAGGTTGTTGCTAGATATTTTAAAAAATTTTGATAGAGATAATTTTGAATTAAGCATAGTTACAGTTTACGGATCTGGGTCAATGGAAAAAGATTTTAAGGAATTAGAAATTCCGATTTTTTGTATGGGTCCTAAAAAATATCCCTTATCAGTGTTTAAGAAAACTTTATGGATTTTAAATAATCCCATTATTCTTTTTAAATTAATAGTTTTTTTTAAAAAAATTAAACCAGATATTGTTGTTACTTCTTTATATTCTTCTGATATTTTAGGTATTTTTGCTGCTTGGTTGTCTGGGACACAGAAAAGAATTATTATTTATCACGATACTCATAAAATGTCTGTTTTTAGAGAATTTATAAGAAAAATTTTTGCTTTAAATTTAGCTTATAAAATTATTGCTGTTTCTTCTAATGTTAAAGACTTTCTAATTAATCACTGGAGAGTTTCAGGTGGAAAAGTTATTGTAATCTATAATGGTATAGATTTTGAAGCATTTCAATTAGGAAAAAACCCTTTAAGTTCTAAATTAGTTTTAGGTTTTATAGGGCGCTTTGTTAAATTAAAAGATCCCGAATGTTTTTTAAGATCATTAGTTATTTTAAAAAATAAATATAAATTAGAGCCAAAAGTAATAATGGCTGGGAATGGAGAGCTTGAACCAGTCTTAAAAGAATTTATTAATCATAATAATCTTAATAATGTTTCATTTACTGGCTGGGTTGATGAAGTGGTAAAATGGTTAAAACAGATTGATGTTTTGGTGGTTCCTTCTAAAGAGGAAGGTTTGCCGCTTACTGTTTTGGAAGGATTAGCAGCTAACAAAATAATAATAGCTTCAGATATTAAACCAATGAAAGAATTAATTTTTTCTGGTGATAATGGTATCTTATTTAAGGCAGGAGATAATAAAAGTTTAGCTATAGAATTAAAAAATTTATTAACTAATAAAAATTTATCACAAAATTATTATAACAATGTTAGTCAATGGATTAATGAAAACAGGGAATTATTTGATATTAAAGAAGTTGCTAAAAAATATTCAGAAGTTTTTAATTTAGATAATTAATTATGTTTTCAATAAAAGAAGAAGGTTCTACTTTAAAACATATTTCTTTTACTTTTAGTTCAAGAGCGTCTTTGTTGTTTTTGAATCTTTTGATGAGTATTATTATTGCTCGCACCTTAGGTCCAGCCGGGAAAGGTCTTTTAGCGGTTATAGCAATGGTTGGAAGCACGATTATTGTTTTAGGTAATTTAGGTATAAGTAAATTCAACACTTATGCTATTTCTAATAAAAGCATTGAGAAAAAAGACATTATTAATAATTCTTTTTGGCTTGGTTTAATTATTGGTTTAATTTTCTTTTTTATTGCTTCAATGCTGGCTTTTAAGTTTCCTATATTATTTAGAAATATTCCTAGGAGTTATTTATTAATTTATTTAGTATCATTACCTTTTCTTTTTTGGTCCAATTTTTTTTATGGAATTTTAACTGGAGAGCAAAATTTTAAGAAATTTAATATTCTTAATGTAATCGCTCAAGTTATTGATTTAATTGGGGTTATTTTACTGTTGTTAGTTTTTAAAGTTGGTGTTTTTTATGTTGTTGTTTGGTATATGGTAGTAAATATTATCAAAGCTTTATTACCGATGAAGTCTGTTATATTTAGAAATGGATTGAGTTTAAAATTTAATAGCAATATTTTTAAAAAATCTTTAGATTATGGTTTAAGAATATTTTTGACTGGTATTTTTGCTCTTTTAATTTTAAGGATAGATCTATATATGGTGAATTTCTTTAAAGGTATGGCTGAATCTGGATTGTATTCTTTAGCTTCTACTTTTGGTGATGTTTTCTTTATTTTACCTTTTTCTATTGTGACGGTAATGTTTCCTAAAATTAATGCTGAAGATAAATCAAAAAAAGAATCAGTGGCTAAATATTCTCGTATTTCATTTTTTTCGGTTTTAATACTGGCTATTGGAACTTTGTTGTTTATTAAGTTATTTATTGGCTTGTTATATGGACAAGAATTTTTACCATCAGTTCAGCCTATTCTTTTACTCTTGCCTGGTTTAATCTTCTTATCAACTGCTACTGTTTTAAGTCAGTATTTCTTAAGCACTAAATATCCTTTTAAACTTACTATTTGTTGGTTTTTGGCAACAATCCTTAATATTATCTTGAATTTTATATATATTCCCCAATATGGGATGATAGCTGCTGCTTTGTCTTCTACAATTACTTATTTCTTAGTTTTTGGGTTTCATTATTATTTCTTTTATAAAGAGACAAAAATGGGTTTTTATGATGTTTTTGTACCCAGAAAAGAAGAGATTATGAATATTATCAGAAGGATCATTGGTTTCTTGAGAAAAGATATTAAAAATGGTGTATAATATATACAAATGTTAAAGTAAAAATATGAAGGCTCTTTATTATATTTTTCTCAGTTTTAGGTAAAGAAATGAAATGGGAAGCCTTGACAATAGTATGCGGTAAGCATACAATTGTATGCAGATAGCATACAAATAACATGATACCAACTTTTACAAAAAACCAAGCATTAATTTTAGAAATATTTTTTAATCATCCAGAAGATGCTTATTATCTCCGTCAAATATCTCGTTTTTTAGGCAAAGAGCCTGGGGTT
>Ga0265297_10005505_pt1 | contig 19281 bp, 18 predicted proteins | sample Munlanlwell13791_FD_192502 | JGI IMG/M metagenome (GOLD analysis project Ga0265297, IMG submission 192502) | Leachate microbial communities from a municipal landfill in Southern Ontario, Canada - Leachate well 137-91 | ecosystem: Engineered > Solid waste > Landfill > Unclassified | place...
TGATGACGACTATGTTCATCGCTCTTGCTATGATCGAAGCACAAGTTATCTATACGCTCGTTATCGCTCTTATCGCTCTTTACGCTAACCCGTATTTGGCTGCGTAAGTTTCGACTTTTCTCCCGGTCAGCTTCGGCTGATCACCTTTTTTTATGCGGTCGTGGTGGAACGGTAGACACGCTACCTTGAGGTGGTAGTGCCTTACGGGTGTGGGGGTTCAAATCCCCCCGACCGCACCATTTAGCTTCTTTAATCTAACATTCAAATTTATTCTTCATCCTCTTATCCGATTTTATTTTTATTGACTTTTGTGTTACAAATTGCATTTTAGCATAGTATTAGTAGTCTTAGTTTTGCTACAATGATATATTAAATTGCAAGGATTAAAAATGGCCTATATCGCCCAATTAAAACATTTGATTCAAAATGAGTTGATCCCCGATGTGGAAGAGCATATCGATGATATTTTCGAAGTAATCGCTTCGACCAAAGACGCATCACCTCAGGAACGTGCGCAACTAGAAGATATGCAGGCACTTCGCGACGAGTATAAAGAACTGCTATCCGAACTCAACAGCGGCGATATTGATGAAGAAGAGGCAGAGCAGCTCTATACAGAGCTTACTGCAATGCGTGAAAGTTCAGACGAAGATGACGACGACCTGATGTACGATGAAGACGACGATGATGAGGATGAAGACGATTATGACGAGTTTGATCTTGAGGATGAAGACGATCAGTATTAATGGCTAAATACATTTTACTCGACACGGAAACGACCGGTGCCGGAGAGCAAGATCGGATTATACAGCTTGGATTCATGGTTCTGGAAGGGCGGGATATCAAAGTCTACAACGATTTGTGTTCGACGGATCTCCCCATTGGCTATGGAGCGATGGAGGTACACGGGATCACTCCGGAGATGATAGAGGGGAAGCCTCCTTGTACCGAAACATCGGCATTTCAGGCGTTATGTGAACTTAATATCCCTGATAATGTTCTCATCATTCATAATGCGCCGTTTGATTTGGGGATGCTTTCCAAAGAGAATTTTGCCTCCCAAATGCGATTGATCGATACCCTTCGATGTGCCCGCCATCTGTTCGAGGAGGAAGAGGCACATCGTCTGCAGTATTTCCGCTACCGTCTGGGATTGTATAAAATCGAGGAATCCGAAGCCGCAGCATTGGGAATTGAGGTTAAGGCACACGATGCGATCGGCGATGTATTGGTTCTCAAGCTCTTTTTGTCCGAATTGCGTAAACGGCTAGAAGAGCGCTTTCCCGGAGTCAATCCGATCGACAAAATGGTAGAATTGACACAAACTCCGGTATTTTATACCCGTCCGCTCAAATTCGGCAAGTACAAAGGGAAGACCCTCACCGAAATTGCTGAGTCGGATAAAGGGTATCTCTCATGGATGGTGGGAAATATGGAGAGTTTGGACGAAGATATGCGCTTTTCGATCTCAAGAGTTCTAGAAACAACGGGATGAGAATTAACGTCGAAAATCTTACCGACTCCCCATTATTTGTGAGGGATCGATGACATGATTATCCATGTCGTGGCTGATAGAATAGTCGAGTAAATCAAAAAGTTTTGAAATCATCTGTGTAGGATTGTTGAAGTTGCTGGCGGTTACGGCAGAAGCAAAGATGGATTTGGAAAAATAGAGTTGTTGAAAAAAAGTCAGCAGTTTATTGGCCGCTTTGATCCCTCTGTTTTCATCTGCCGAATCGAAGACAATCGCATACAGTTGATCTTGCAAGATGATAGCGTGGTCCGTTTCGCGTATATACTTGGTAAGCAGGGGCGTAAGGTCAATGGGCTCAGGGGTGTAGGCAAGTGTAACGGAGTAATCGACTTCATACCGGGTAAAACGATAATCGAAATCTTCTATCTCCCGTTCCATCTTCAATTGCAGGGCTTTGCGGTTTGTGTACAAAAGCTTTTTCATCACCTATCCCATTGCAGTCATATTGGTTTATTCTAACATAATACTATTATTTTAATATCAAATTATAAATAAAAAATTAAAAAGTGGTTTTTGTCGATGTCGTGATTTCGCTGAGACGATAGGCCGCATCCGTGTGGCCGTTGCGCATCGCTTTTTTCCACCATTCCATCGCTTTATCGATATCTTTTTCGACCCCTTCGCCGTAAAAAAAGATCATTCCGAGATAAAACTGCGCTTCGGGATTTCGTTTATAGGCCCCCAGCGGATAGAGAAGCTCGTAGGCTTTTGTGTAGTCTTGTGCATCGTATGCGGCGATTCCCTCAGAAAGTGGTTCCATGGTTAAAATCCTTTTAAACTATTGGTGACATTATACCTTTGCTCCATTTTTTTAGCCTGATAGATTATAATGCGCGGTATGAACTATGAGGAATTCGTCGGAAAATCGGTGTTGCTGTTGGGAAAATCCCGCTCTTTGAATAAAGAGGAGTTTGAGGCACTGCTCAAGCTGCACAATATTGTATTGCTGAAGCGTTATGAGAGCAGTGTGGCCCTTATTATCGAGGGTCGATTAATGAATCCTTTGGAACAGGAGGAGAGTGCACACCTTTATGCGATCAACGCCGCGCCGATCGTTTCGATCGATCCGATAGAGCAATGGCTTTGCGGCTCCATCGAACCGAATCGGCTGTTGATGAGTTTGAAGTTGTCCAATGATCAATCGCGCTTGGTAGACTTTATTCAAAATCGTTACATCAGTAATGAACTCTTTTTCAAACTCCTCAAACTTTACGATTGGCAAAATGAAGGGTTGTTTGACAACGATACGAATCGCGACGTCACTGCCGCGATTATCGGCCGTTTTTACGGGGATCTGGAACGTAATCATAATGTTCAATACGCAATGAGCGGCTTGGCCCACCTGATCGAACGGTACGGGAATAGTGAATTGATTGAGGCGATTAGTGAACTTTCGCCCATCCAAAAAGAGCTCAAAGAGGGGAGTGACCGTTCTCTTTTCGGAGTACTCGACGCGATGGCGATCCATCCGCAGACAAGCGAGCGAATTTTACGTCTATTGATGGAAAAACGGGCCGATTGGGTGGCGCAAAGAGTCCCTTTAGCGCTCGAAAAAGAGTTGTTGGCACTGAATGATCCCTCGATCAATCGACTTTTGGCTTCCAATGTGAGTCTCTCTCCTGAGACATCGTTGATTCTGGAAGCCGATTATCCCGAAACGATTGCCTCGCAGACTCGGCTGGATAATACGAGTTTTGAGCGGTTGTTTTGTGCATATGCATCTGCTTTGGCATCGAATCGGAGTGTAACCCTGACGATGCAGAAGCGTCTGTTTGATACGGGCAGTGAAACGGTTTTGAGAGAACTCTCTATGAACCCCTCGCTGAACGAGGCACTATTGATCGAACTGTACCGAAAAGGGAATTTTTATCCCGAACTGGCATCTAACCCCTCTCTCCCTCTAGCGCTTTTGGAAGAACTTTCTCATAAAATGCAGAGCGAGATATTATCCGCGCTTGCAGCCAACCCCTCAACGCCGGTGGAGATTTTGTATCAGCTTTCACTCGATCGTCGCTATGAGCGGAGTGTAAAAACCAATCCGACGTTCGGAAATCATATTCAAACCCACAACATAGGATGGCAATCGTGAGAACCTCGGAAACAATCGCGACGATGAGCGCTATGATCGAATCTAAAATTCCCACCTTTTTATGGGGTCCTCCGGGGATCGGGAAATCCTCTATCATCAAACAGATTGCACAGGATGAGGGGATAGAGTGTATCGATCTGCGCCTATCCCTGATGGATCCGACCGATCTCAAAGGGATTCCGTTTTACGAGCGTGAGTCGCACAGTGCGCTGTGGGCACCTCCGTCGTTTTTGCCGCGCGAGGGTCGGGGGATACTGTTTCTCGATGAACTCAACTCCGCCGCCCCCGCCGTACAGGCCTCGGCGTATCAGCTGATTTTGGATCGTCGTGTGGGGGAATATATCCTCCCTGAGGGGTGGGCGATTGTCGCTGCCGGAAATCGTGAGGGGGATCGCGGGGTCGTCTACCGTCTCCCCTCACCGCTCTCAAACCGCTTTGTCCATGTCGAGATGGAAGTAAATAGTGATGATTGGCGCCAATGGGCAATAAAACGGGGAGTGGATGCGCGGATTGTCGCGTATATCGGATTTAAAAACGGCGCCCTCTTTACATTTGATCCGACTGCCAATGAGCGAAGTTTTGCGACACCAAGAAGCTGGGAAGCGGTTCATTTGATCTTGCAAAGCACACTTGCGCAATCTTTGTTACTTGATACCATTGCGGGTGCGGTAGGGAAAGCGAATGCGGTGGATTTCTTGGGATTTTGCAAGGTGATGAACCTTTTGCCCGATGTTGATGCCATTTTACGCGGAGAAGATGCAGAATATCCGAGTGATATTTCTGCGCTGTATGCCCTCTCATCGACTCTGGTCGGACGGATTTTAAGCGATACGGATGAGGTGAAAATCGATCATTTACTCCGTTATACTCTAAATCTGCAAAGTGAGTTTGCGGTGATGATCGTACAAGATTTACAGCGTCAGGGGATTCGTATGGATCATTTGGCCGTCTATGGCGAATGGGTCAACGCCTACGCCTATCTGCTATGTTAGATTTGATTTCGCCTCCATTTTATTAAACGTTGGTTACAATAAGAGCTAATTTAGTGCGAGGTGTTTGGATGGAGTTGGAAAGTAGAGATTTGTTAGCTCAAAAACTGGAAGAACTCAAAAATATTCTTCCTGAAATTTTTGATGACGGTGTGATTAACATCGACAAATTTAAAAGCATTGTCGCTCCGCAAACCGATGAGAAAAGTGAACACTACAGTTTTAACTGGAGTGGCAAAAAAGAGTGCTACCAAACCATCCGCCAAAAATCCAACGCGACGCTAAAAATTGACAGCAGTCATTCCGAACTTGATTCGGAATCCAACTCTAACGTCTTTATCGAGGGGGATAATCTCGAAGTCCTCAAACTCCTCCAAACCTCGTACCATAAAAAAATCAAGATGATTTATATCGATCCCCCCTACAACAAAGACAAAGATTTCGTCTACAAAGACACCTGGGGTGACACCATCACCAACTATCTCATCCAAACCGATCAGCTCCGCGATGAGGGGTATACCTCGACCAAAACCAGCAGCACAGGACGACGACACACCAACTGGCTTAACATGATCTATCCGCGACTATGGCTAAGTAGAAATCTACTCAAAGATGATGGAGTAATTTTTGTCTCTATCGATGATGATGAAGTGCATAATCTCCGTAAAGTGATGGATGAGATTTATGGGGAAGAGAATTTTGTAGCACAAATTATTTGGCAAAAAAGAACTTCTCCTGATGCTCGGTTATCATTTGGTGCAGCACATGATTATGTAATGGTGTATGCTAAAAATAAAGTTATATTTTCTGAACTACCTCATTTGCTTCCTGCAAGTGAAGCACGTCAAAATGATTTTAAAAATCCTGATAATGACCTAAGAGGAGCATGGGCTTCTGTTGATTTAACTGGTCAAACTGGACATGCTACACCTTCGCAATTTTATACAATTACAACTCCCAGTGGTGCAGAATATCCTCCACCTTCTGGACGATGTTGGGCTATTGCAGAGCAAACTTTTAAACAATATGTTCTTGAAAATCGGATTTGGTTTGGAGTAGATGGCTCAGCAAGACCGCGTCTGAAACGCTTTTTATCAGAAGTAGATGGAGTTCCCGTTTGGACGTGGTGGACAAATAAAGAAGTTGGACATAATCAAGAAGCAACAAAAGAATTAAAAGAACTTTTTGATGGTGATTTATATTTTGATACTCCAAAGCCTGTTCGTTTGATTAAACGAATGATTGAGCTTGCAACAACAGAAGAAGATAATGACATCATCCTAGATTTTTTCGCAGGAAGCGGAACCACAGCTCATGCGGTTATGGAATTAAATCAAGATGATAAAAAAGATGGGAAAATAGGTAATCGAAAGTACATTTTAGTACAACTCCCTGAAGCTATTGAAAATGATAAATTCAAAAAAATCAGCGACATTACCAAAGAGCGTATCAAACGGGTTATCAAAAAGTTAGATTATCAAGACGGTTTTAAATCCTATCGATTGGACAACTCCAATTTTCAAATTTTCAAAGAGATCAAAAAACGCCCCGGTGAGAGTGCTGAAGCCATCGAAAAGATGCTCAAAATGTCGATTTTTCATGAAAATATCCTCACCCAAGGGGCGAAGAAACTGGATATCGTCTATGAGATCGGACTCAAAAACGGATTTACTCTGAGTGCAAAACACGAAGAGTTCAAAAAAGAGAACTATACGTTTATCCGATTATTCGAAGAGAACCGCGAGTTTTTCTTTACCTTCGATCACAAAATCGCCAATGATATACGAGAATGTCTACCGCAGGGGGCTAAACTCATCTGTTACGACAAATCGCTTGATGATGGTACCAAACTGAACTTGCGCGAGTATTTTGCGTTAGAGACGCTGTAATGGCTGTAATCTATCCGACAACGACCAAAGAGTGGATTAAATATCTCACTATCAACCATTATTATACGTTTTTCGAGATCGAAAATCGAAAAAAACTGATCGAAGAGAGTGGGTGTGACTATATTGAGGTAACCGCTAAAATAAGACAATACCGCCTAAAAAATCGAGATAATCTTTTTAGTTTCGGAGAAAAACATTTTTATTTTGTTGAGACATTCCGCCTCAAAGAGAATATCGACAAAATCAAAGAGTTTTGGAAAAGTTTCGAATATAACTTTCAGGATGATTTTGGATTCAAGCTCCTGCGTGAAACGCTCATCGAAGAGGGATATTATTCCTCCACTATCGAGGGAGCCAATACCACGGTCATGCGTGCAAGAACATTGGCTCATGGGAAATCGGAGCCTCAAAACAAGAGCGAGTTTATGGTTCTGAATAATTTTAGAGCGTTATTGGCATTGAAAGATAAATCAGAACCTTTGAGTCATGAGCTTATTTGGCAAACCCATAAAGCTACCGTACAAGATTCGCTTGATGAGGGGTACAGTGTCGGAAGCTATCGAACTGAACCTAATGAAATTATCAATACCAGCGGAAAAGTCATTTTTAGTCCGATTGCCAATATCGAGTCGATGAATGCAATGTTGGATTATTTGATCGAGTTTTTGCGCGATGATGAGTTTGCCAAACCGATTGAGAATATCTACAAAGCGATTGCGTTTCATTTTTTGTTTGCGTATATCCATCCGTTTGATGACGGGAATGGGCGGACGGTTCGGATATTATTTGCGTATCTTTTGAAAATTTACGGCTACGATATGTTTTATTACATTTCATTATCGGAGATCATTTACAAGAAAAAAGGGAAGGAATATTACAAGGCATTTATTGATGTCGAGCGCAGTGATGTAGGACATGAGAAAAATTTTGATATGACTTATTTTTTTTATTACATGAGCGATGTGATGTTGCAAGGCTTGGAAGTGTTGAAACACCGAATCAATACCTATTTGCGTGAAGATATTATTAAACGACGTGCGAACAATCAAAGTTTGGATCTTACGCCGAGACAAAATCGGATTATTGAAATTTTGTCCGATAAAAATAAATCGTTTTTATTGACAAAGGCTGAGCTTGCCAAAAAATGTGGAGTTTCACAGCAAACGGTTCAAAAAGATTTGACGATGATGGGTGATTTTGATTTGATCGATAAAATAAAAGCGGTCAAAGGGAACTTATACTATTACCGTTTAAAGGTGGGTGTATAATGCAAATAAAATACATCCACCAACCCCATCAAGAAAAAGCGGTTGATTCGATCATTGATCTGTTTATAGGACAGAATCGAGGGGATGCTGATTTCGATATTTTCGATGGCGAAGCGGTGTGTGCCAATGGTTTTACGATTTCTCAAGATACAATATTTGAAAACCTTTGTTCCGTGCAACGAACCAACGGCATCGATGAATCGCTGATGTTGCAAAGTCTCGATTTTAGTATCGAGATGGAGACGGGGACGGGGAAAACATTCGTCTATATCAAAACGATTTTAGAGCTGTTTTCCCAATACGGTTGGAATAAATTTGTCATCATCGTCCCCTCTATCGCGATAAAAGAGGGGGTGCTTCATGCGCTGAAGAGTATGAAAGCCTATTTTAAAAACTTTTATCCGTTTGCGTATGATTATTTCGAATACGATTCGTCAAAATTGGGGCTTTTAAAACATTTTATCCGTGATAACAATCTCCAAATTATGATTATGACGATTGATAGTTTCAAGCGGAACAATACCGTTTTGAATCAACTGCAAGAGGGGTTTATTTCGACGCCCAAAGAGAGTCTCCAAAAAACTAAACCAATACTCATACTCGATGAACCTCAAAACATGGAGAGTGAGCTCAGCGTAACAGCTATTAAAGAACTCAATCCCCTCTTTACGCTTCGTTATTCTGCTACTCATAAAAACTATTACAATTTAATCTATTCCCTCTCTTCAAAAGAGGCATTGGAAAAAGGGTTGGTCAAACAGATCGACGTATTGGCGTTGAGCGAAAATCAAACGATTAACGATGTGTATATCAACGTTCAAAAAATCGAGATTGACAAAATATCCAAACGTCCCGTGGGGTATCTCGAACTGATCGTCAAAAATCAAGACGAATTTGTTAAAAAAGCACTCAAAATTAAAGGGGATGATAGTCTAAGTGAAAAGACTAAAAACCCTATTTATAGCGGTTTTGTCGTCGATGAGATCAATGCACGTGAAGGATTTATCAAGTTCGATAACGGTTTAAAACTGGAGCTTCATGCTATCAATGGGCAAGTCAAACAAGAGATTCAAAAAGCTCAAATTACCGAAGCGATCAAACTTCATTTGGAAAAATACGAAGAGCTTAAAAGATTAGGTATAAAAGTACTCAGTCTCTTTTTTATCGATAGAGTCGCTAATTTTCTCAAAAGCGAAAACGGTTGGATCGAAGCGTATTTTTGCAGTGAGTTTGATCGGTTAAAAGGGGAATACCCAAGCTTTTCTCCGTTGAGCGCACGTGACGTATATGGATCCTATTTCGCCAAACGTCATAGCGGATATGCCGATGAATTGAAAAATAATGAAGCGGATCGAAAGCTTCAAAAAGAGATGTTTGATACGATTATGAAAGAAAAAGAGAAGCTGTTGAGTTTTAATGAGAATATTAGCTTTATCTTTTCACACAGTGCCCTCAAAGAGGGGTGGGATAACCCCAACGTCTTTTTTATTACGACGCTGAACGAGACCAAAAGCGAGATGAGGAAAAGACAGATTTTGGGTCGCGGTGTAAGGCTTGCCGTCGATAGTACGGGTGCGAGAATCGAGGATAAGCATATTAATCGCTTGACCGTTATCGCAAATGAAAGTTTCGATGAATTTGCTAAAAGTCTGCAAGCCGAATACAAAGCAACGGACGGTTCAAACGGTCCGACTCTCAATAATAAGAGGGCTGAAAAAATCGTCAAAATCCGACCGGAAGCGAAAGAGTTGAGTGAGTTTACCCAGCTATGGGAGAGATTAAAGCAAAAAACGGTTTACGACATTCGCCTAGACAGCGCGAAGTTCCAAAAAGCGGTAATCGAAAAATTAAAAGGTATCGAAACCAAAGAAAAAAAGATCGTGATGCAATACGGTACTTTAACAAGTGACATGGACGGATTTGTCGAGGATGAAAAAAGCTTCAAACTTGCGGTGGAAGAGAATTTGCCAAATATCGTCACGATCATCGAACACGAAAGCGGCTTATCGCGAGAGACTATTATCAAAATTTTTGATAAGGTAGATTTAAAACCTTTTATCAAAAACAGCGACGAGTATATCAAAAAAGCGTTAGAAATTTTCGATGATGCAAAGCATGAAATACTCAGCGGAAGTGATGGAGTAGTGTATCAGGTCAGCGGTGAGTATTATGAGTTTGGAAACGTATTTGCGGATGAAATCAGAGGATATAATTTAGAAGCGTGCCAAAGAGGACTGTATGAAGCGGAAGAGTGGGATTCGGAGACTGAGCAAGCGTTTATAAAATGTGCCGATACGAATTTTAAATTTTTTACAAAATTGCCAAAACGATTTAAGATCAAAACACCGCTTGGAAATTACAATCCGGATTTTGCGGTTATCAAGTTTGATGAGAGTGAAGGGAGCTTTGTCGTCGAGACAAAAGGGAGTGATAAAGAGCGTGATTTAAGAGGTCGAGAAAAATGGAAAATTGCCTATGCAAAGAAACATTTTAAACTACTCAACATTCAGTATAGAGATAAGATTACAAATTGTAAAGATGTGTAGTGTTGTCAACGCCTACGCCTATCTGCTATGTTAGATTTTTCGCGGGTTAAATCCAAGCTGTTGGTGGAACATCCCTATTTCGGGACACTCTGCAGTGCTCTTGAAATCGTGGTGAATGATAATATCGAGAGCTTTACCCTGCAGGGGAACCGTTTTGAATATAGGGAAGATTTTTTTAACACCCTAAGCGACGAGCAGGTGGCCTTTTCCCTCTCCAATGCCGCCCTTCACACCGTACTATCTCACCCCTCGCGTATCGGAAATCGCTCTCCGTGGCTGTGGTATACTGCCTGTGAACATGCGATTAACAACATGCTTATCGATAACGATTTCACCCCTCCCAGTAAAATCACCTATGACCCGCGCTTTCGAGGGCAATACGCAGAAGAGATTTACGAATTTTTAAAAGATACGATCACCCGCGAAGAGTTGAATGAAAAAGAGAGCGATTCACGGCGCGAGAACGAGAGCTTGGATCAGAAACTTCAATCCGCACAAGGTGAGCAAATAGCCCAAAGCGCACTCGAAAAAGCACAGAGCATGGGGAGTCTCCCCGAAGGGTTGGAACGGCTCATTCCTCTAGTCCGTCGCGGACAAATCGACTGGCGCAGCGAGTTGCGCGATTGCATCGGCGGATATTACATCAGCGATTATGCGATGATGCCCCCTTCCAAAAAACTTCTTTACAGCGGTATCTATCTCCCCAGTGCTACCTCGCGTCATCTGGAACTCGTTATCGCAATCGATAGTTCGGGATCCGTGGATGAGATGCTTTTGGCACAGTTTATCGCTGAGGTGGAGTCAATCACCGAGATTTTCGGCTCCTATACGATTCATGTGATCGTGTGCGATGATCGAGTACGCTCACATCAGAGCTTTTCCAATGGGGAATCGATTGAATATCCCCTCATCGGCGGCGGGGGAACCGATTTTAATCCTGTTTTTGAATTTATCGAAAATCAATTGACCCCACCGAAAATGTTGCTTTATTTTACCGATTTGGACGGTAAATTTCCGCCGTATGAGCCTAATTACGAGACGTTATGGATTGCACCTTTGAAGGGTGAAGTGCCGTTTGGACGGGTAATACCACTAAAGGATGAGAATGGTTGAAAACGCATTGAATATTTTGGAACACTCCAATCTCTTTATCACCGGCGGTGCGGGATCGGGAAAAACGACCCTTACCCGTGCTCTCATAGAGGATGCGGTGCAAAAAGGCAAATCGGTTGCCCGTCTTGCCTCGACGGGGATGGCGGCGACGCTGATCGGGGGGCAGACGCTCCACAGCTTTTTTGATCTTGGGATTGCCAACTCGCAAGGTGAACTGGAACGCAACGGCAAACTCGATCCTTCTAAAAAGATTGTCAAGCTGATCCGTTCCATGCATCTTATTGTCATCGATGAGATTTCTATGGTGGGGGCACCGCTGCTCGACATGATCCGTCTGCGATTGTTGCAGTCAGAGTTTACGGGGCGAGTGATCGTGGTGGGGGATTTTTTACAGCTTCCCCCCGTCGTGCAGGGAAATGAACCGATCTATTTTGCGTTTGAATCTCCGTCGTGGGAGCGCCTCGGATTTGAAACTTTGCATTTAGAAGGGTCATTTCGTACTCATGAAGCGGAGTTTTTGAGTCTTTTGGAGAAAGTACGCCATGCCCGTCTTGACGAAGAGGCGCATGAAGCGTTGGATGCATTAGTAAAACCGCTCTGTGAGGATAAATCGACGATTACATTGCTGTACGGTAAAAATATCAGTGCCCAAAACCATAACCGCTCCCAGCTGGAACATCTAAACGGTGAGATTATCGGCGTCTCCACCTATGTCACGATCCATGATAAAAAGATGCAGGATCGCGATATTGAGCGCTTTATGAGCGAAAGCCGTATCGAGCGAGAGCTAGCCCTCAAAGTAGGCGCGCCCATCCTCTTTACCCGCAATGCGTGGAATTACTACAACGGCGAGCGGGGGCGGATCACCTCCATCGAAGAGGATGTGGTTTGGGTCAAAAAAGGCGACGGAATGAGCGTCAAAGTGGAGCGTGTCGATACGGTAAAAACGCGGTGGGTAGAAAAGGGGAGTACGGCAAGCGAAGAGAAGCTAATTACCCTCAGTCAGTTTCCTATAACCCTCGCATTTGCGATCACGATCCACAAATCGCAGGGGATGTCTTTGGCGGATTATGTGATCGAAACCAATGAAATTTTTGCCCCTTCACAGTTTTATGTAGCGCTTTCTCGGTCGGTATCGGCACACCGTGTAACTCTGATTAAGCCGCATAGAGGGTGGGAAAAACTTTGTTTCGTTCACCCAAAAGCGAAAAGATTCAGCGAGGGGCTGTAAACGCCGCTCCGATAATAACCCTATACGAAAACAGTGTACTAAATACCGCTGCGAGCAATGCGACGGCGACCATCATATACATCACGGCGAGTTGATACGATATGGCACTCAGCGGATCGGCACCCGCGAGGAGCATCCCCGTTGTAATCCCAGGAATATGGATGATTCCGACCGTCTGAAGCATATTGAGTGTAGGGATCATGGACGCTTTAACCGAAGCTTTGGAAGCAAACGATAGAGCCTCTTTCATCGGCGCCCCCAGTGCCACCATCCCCTCGATTGTCTCTACCGTATTTTTTACCTCTCCTTTGAACCGTTCGATGCTCTGTGTATAGACATTGAGGGCATTGCCGATAATCATCCCCCCGATAGGGATCATCTCATGCGGGACCATATGGATCACCCCAAACGCCATCATTGAGATAAAGACGATTCCCGAGGATGCTCCCAGCGCATAGAACGCGATCCGGAAACTGTGTTCTCCCAGCGGTGTCCGCTTTCTAGCCGTATAGGCGCCGAAGCTCACCATCCCGAGCAGTACGAAAAAGAGGAGTGAGGGGTGGGAGAGTTTAAAAAGATAGACGAGAGCATACCCGAGCAGCCCCAGCTGAACCATCGCTAAAATCGAGTTCGTCAGGATCTGTTTTTCGAGACCGAAATGTTCGCGGCGTGAATACCAGAGGGCAAAAACGATGAGAGCATAAGAGGCTAAAAAGGAGTATTGCATCATCGCCAGCTTTCTTGTATTTAGTGCAGAATTTTATCGGCTACAACAACTTTATTGCGTCCCATTCTCTTGGCTTGATAGAGTGCATTATCGGCCAGTTTGAGGGCTTCTTTAACACTGTCTACCGTCCCTTTGTCCGGATGGTATATTCCAATACTGATAGTGATTTCTAAGATGAACTCATGATATATGAATTGATGATCCTGAACACGCAGACGAATTTTTTCGCATTTTTCAACTGTCTGGTCCAGGGTAATACGGTTGAATATCACAATAAACTCTTCTCCGCCTATACGATAAATACTGTCTTGCGGTCGGATAGTCTCGTGAAATATTTTAGCCAGTTCGCACAATACAAAATCTCCCGCATCGTGCCCGTAGGTGTCGTTGATGTTTTTGAACCAATCGATATCGAGCATCACCACTGCATAGGGGCTGTGATGGACGTGTTGAAGATTAATCAGAAGAAGAAGGTCTTTTTCCATATAGAGGCGATTTTTTAATCCGGTAAGGGGATCGTGCGACGCTAACTGAGCCAGTTTTTCATTGGAGTCGATCAGGCTGACGGTTCGGATTTGGACCTCTTCTTGAAGATTATGTTCGTTCCAGACTGTTTTATGTAAAAGTGCCCCTATTTTATCGGCCATCGGTCTAAAGATGAAAATAATTTCCAACAGCAAAGTCGTAAGGGTCAAAATCCATACGGTAAATTGCAGAGCATATATGTTTGTAATAGAGGTATTAGCCTCTTCTTGATGCTGTAATACTGCGGCCTCCAAATCCGGTAAAAGGGTATTTGATGATGTGATTATGTTGTTGAGAATCGCCCTTGTCGCTGTTCGTGTTTTGGCTCGATCTAAGCTATTGACCAACGAGAGGTAATCATCTACCCGATTTTTGAGATGATTTTTTCCAAAGTAAAGGGTATGAATTTTGTATGAATGTTCAATTTTTTTCCCAACGGATATTTGTCCTGATGAAACTTTTTCGTTGATGACGCGCATCTCTTCGACAGCGCTGCGTAATAATATTCGGATCTCTTTAGTTTGTTTAGTGTTTTTTCGATCCGATGCACTCTGATAGTATTGCTGTGAATACAATGCGATACGCTGCGAAAGCATACTCTGCTTCCCGGATAAACTGATGATCAATGGGGTGGGTTCATAGGCTTTGAGTGCTGCTGTAAGGATATAAAAAGCACTGCTCGAGAGGATTATGAGTAGCAATATAGCGATAAGATAGCGCTCTGTGAAACTATTCTTAATCTTTTTTGGATACATAACTCTTCTTGATGATATTAAAATATTTTTATCATATCACAATAACGAGTAATTTTTTTAAAAAAAGAGAGATTCCCCAAAAGGGGAGAGGAGAGAAAATTATAACTCTTCTGCGTGAGCAGCAAGGTATTCAGCAACACCTTCGGTGCTAGCTTTCATACCGGCTTCACCTTTGTGCCATCCTGCAGGGCACACTTCGCCGTGCTCGTTGGTGAACAACATCGCATCGATCATGCGGAGCATCTCATCGATGTTACGTCCGAGCGGAAGGTCGTTGATAACTGCGTGACGAACGGTTCCGTCTTTGTCGATCAAAAATGATCCGCGTAAAGCAATTCCTGCATCCAACAATACATCGTAATCACGAGCAATTTGTTTGTTCAAATCAGCTACCAATGGGTAACGAACCTGACCGATACCCCCCTCTTTTACCGGAGTGTTTTTCCATGCAAAGTGGCTGAATTGTGAGTCGACCGATACACCGATGACATTAATTCCGCGAGCAGTAAACTCTTCAAGGCGGTGGTCAAATGCGATGATTTCAGACGGGCAAACGAATGTGAAATCGAGTGGATAAAAGAAAAGGACGGCCCCTTTTTCACCGAGGTTTTCGTAAAGGTTGAAATTGTCTACGATTTGGTTGTTGCCAAGAACGGTAGTGGCAGTGAAATCGGGAGCTTTTTTAGTAACGAGCATGTGGTTTCCTTCTAGTGGGTTTTGGTCTGTAGGGAAATTGTAACACACTAAGATTAATTCAAATGAGACTCATCAAGTTAACCCGAAAATCTAAAGGATAATTTTTATTATTTAGAATACCTCTTCTATTCTCCCCCCAGAGGGAGAAATTATTTACAGAGATGCACGTATTTTTTTGACTGCATTTACCATGTTGATAAGCGCCGCTTTGGTTTCGCTCCACCCCCGGGTCTTCAAACCGCAGTCGGGATTGATCCAGAGCTGATCCGCCGGCAGCACTTCGAGGAGGGCATGAATCTGTGTTTCCATCTCCTCTACACTTGGAACACGCGGAGAGTGGATGTCATAAACCCCCGGTCCGACTTCTTGCGTATATCCTACATCGGCAAAGATGCGCAGCAACCGATTACCGCTGCGAGAGGTCTCGATCGAGATCACATCGGCATCCATCGCTTCGATGGTTTTTATGATGTCGGTAAACTCGCTGTAGCACATATGGGTATGGATTTGAGTGTCACGCTCTGCTACGGCGGATGAGAGCAAGAAACTTTCCAGTGCCCATTTCTCATACTCGGCGCGCATTTGGCGGCGCAATGGATATCCCTCTTTGAACGCCGCTTCGTCCACTTGGATCATTTTGATCCCTGAACGTTGCAGATCATCTACTTCGTCGCGGATGGCGAGGGCGATTTGGGTTGCGGTGAGAGAACGGGGCTGATCGTCACGTACAAAGCTCCAGTTGAGGATCGTTACGGGACCGGTGAGCATCCCCTTCATCGGACGTGTTGTGAGGCTTTGAGCAAACACGCTCCATTTGACTGTCATCGGATGCGGTCGGCTCACGTCACCGTAGAGGAGCGGCGGTTTGACGCATCGGCTGCCGTAACTCTGAACCCATCCATTGGCACTAAAGGCAAACCCGCTTAACTGTTCTCCGAAATACTCTACCATGTCGTTACGCTCAAACTCGCCGTGGACGAGAACATCCAGATCGATCGATTCTTGGAACTCGACACAATCTCGAATCGCCTCTTTCATCGCGGATTCATACGTTTCTCGGGAGATAAGACTTTTTTTAAATTCCTGCCGTGTTTTGCGGATATCGGCAGTTTGCGGGAAAGATCCGATCGTCGTGGTCGGCAGGAGAGGTAAATTAAACAATTCCCGCGCCGCTTCCTGACGTAAACCAAACGGGTAAGGGCGTTGATAATCGCTGTTTTTTAAAGCAGAAAGCCGCTTTTGTACCTCAGGATCGGTTCGATTGGTATCATGAAGTTGATACGTGATTTTTTCATTACCAAAAAAAGCTTTTGACAGGGTAGAGAGTTCTGTGAGCTTCTCTTCGGCAAATGCCAATAACGCTTTGACTTCTGTATCGAGTCCGTTTTCGTGACGCAAAGTATAGGGGACATGGAGAAGCGAGCATGAGGTACTTAATGACAAGCGTTCTTTAGGGATAAAAGAAACGATGCTTTTGAGGGTTGTCAGCGATGCGGCAAGATCGTTTTTCCAGACATTCCGTCCGTTGATGATCCCGATGGCGACCTGCTTATCGCTTTTACCTAAGAGTTCGAGAGAAGCACTGTTTTTTTCACCGTGAACGAAATCGAGATACAGTCCGTGGATCGGCGTGTGTACCAAAACGGCGGTCGCTTCGGCAGAGTGTTCGAAATAGGTTGCCACCCACAGTGGCGCGAATGTTCCCAGTCGATCATACGCGATTTTGAGCAAGGATAGATCATGCGACATTGGGTCACATACGAGGGATGGCTCATGCATCACGATTTGAGCGTTCAGAGGTTTGAGTGCTTCGAGGAGCAAAACATATTGATGTAATAATGGATCAAAAAGGCTCACTCGGACATCTTCGGAGCATTTTGACAATGCCAAAAAAGTGATCGGCCCGATGAGGTGGATGATTCCCTCAAACCCATGCATTGATGCTTCATTGTATTCGTGGATGATTTTATCGGGGTTTATTTCTCCGAAGGCAAAGGCGCTGTGCAGTTCGGGGACGAGGTAGTGATAGTTGGTATTGAACCATTTGGTCATCTCCATTGCCGTATGCGTTGCATCTCCTCGCGCCATCGTAAAGTAGCGCCGGATTGGATCGGAAATATCGTTAAACCGTGCCGGTTCGGCACCGAGTGTCACCATCAGATCGAGCATAGTGTCATAGAAGCTGAAATCATTGATCGCCACAGCGGTGATCCCTGCTGTGTGCTGCAATTTCCAATGGCGCAGTCGTAATTCAGCCGCTACGCTATTTAATTTATCAAAGCTGATTAAGCCTTTCCAATAGTTTTCCAATTCGATTTTTAACTCTCGTTTTTCACCGATACGGGGAAATCCGAGCACTGCTGTTTTGTTTGTCATTGTGTATGCCTTTAAATTTTATTTAAGAAAGATTGAAAATTGGGTTATGGCAGACGTAACGGCGGCGAAGAATCGGTAAGTAAATAACGGAATAAAAAACGAAGTTTCGGGACGAATGATGAGATATAGAGGGCGCACCGGGTTCGGCGGCGGAAAAAGCAGTTACAGTGGCACTGACAGCGGGAAACTTTCGGCGTAAAAGGTTCGATTGCTTCTAATAGCAGATCGAGTTCATCGGGCGGGCTTTCATCGATATTCGCATCACTCATATAAGAGCGATACGAATGGCAAGTATGGGTGCGAACGGCACGGTTATGCAGCGTTGTAGCATTCACGGTTGCTGTAATTGCCTGGAGCGAAAAATAACGCCCTTTAAACCCTTTTGCCATAGTATCCTCATAAAATTATTGATGGAATTATACATCAATCTTTGGTCGTTATATTTCAATGGTATAATTAGAAAAAGAGGAAGGTGGTTTTTATGTATGCAGTTGAATTTGAAACCGTGTCTAAAAATGGCATTATCGAAATCCCTCAAGCTTACCGTGAGTTTGCTTCTAAGTCTTTGCGTGTCGTTCTTATGATGGATGAGTCGGAAAAAGAGAGCAAGGTTGCCCACCTGCAAAGCCTGATTGATGAGGGGATAGCAAGCGGTAGTGGAAATCGTACCATGAGTGAGCTCAAAGATATCGCTAAAAATCGGCTAATATCCGGTACAAAGTAGTGGCGTATAGTTTAAGTGCCGAAGCCGAAGAGGATATTATCACCATCTTTCTCTCCGGTACTGAACAGTTTGGATTGGTACAAGCAGAACACTATCATAGTGAGTTAGAAAAAATATTTGACCTTTTATCAACCAACCCTCAAATGGCACGAATTCGTGAAGAATTAACTCCCTCTATTCGAGTCCATCCTTTTGGTTCCCATATCATCCTCTACACACTCAGTGAAAAAAATGATATTTTTATTATCCGCGTTCGTCATGCACATGAGGATTGGTTGAGCTGTTAATTATGCTTACTTTTAAAACCCTTTTTAATATGATGCTGCGGTATAAGCGTTCTCTATTATGGGGAAATCTGATCGCGATGATGGCGACGGTCATATCCATACCCATTCCGCTGTTGATCCCTCTTATGGTCGATGAAGTCCTTCTTAAACAAGGGGGACCGATTATCAACGCCATTGATTTTGTTACCCCTTTACACGAACCTCTTTTGTACATCGGCATTGTTTTGGGAGTGACGATTGGTTTGCGGTTTTTGTTTTTTATCCTCAGCGTCGCATCGCAGCGTTTTTTTATCACACTCTCGCAAGAGCTGAGTTTTAATATCCGTGTTAAAGCATTGGAACATCTAAAACATGTGTCGATGTCTGCATATGAAGGTTTGGGGAGCGGTAAAGTGATCACCCATCTTATCACCGACATCGATACGATCGAGCAGTTTTTGGGGAGTGCACTCTCCAAACTGATCGTCTCGGTAGCGACCTTGATCGGAGTGGGGATCGTCCTCATCTGGATCAATCCCCTTTTCGGGATCCT